>Ga0136562_100002_pt1 | contig 266239 bp, 275 predicted proteins | sample AntCluMetagen312_FD_104784 | JGI IMG/M metagenome (GOLD analysis project Ga0136562, IMG submission 104784) | Saline lake microbial communities from Club lake, Antarctica - Metagenome #312 | ecosystem: Environmental > Aquatic > Non-marine Saline and Alkaline > Saline | place: Antarctica: Club...
TACCAGGTCGTCGACAACCTCACCGACCGCGGCCTTGGTCAGTCGACCGCCATCGGCATCGGCGGCGATCCGATCATCGGGACGAACTTCATCGACGCCCTCGAAGCGTTCGAGGCAGACCCCGACACCGACGTCGTCGTGATGTGTGGTGAAATCGGCGGCGAGGACGAGGAGCAGGCCGCGAAGTACATCGCCGACAACATGGATACGCCGGTCGCCGGCTTCATCGCAGGTCGGACCGCGCCGCCGGGCAAGCGGATGGGCCACGCGGGCGCTATCGTCTCCGGTTCGGGTACCGGTACCGCAGAGTCCAAGATCGACGCACTCAACGACGCCGGCGTTCCGGTCGGCGATACGCCGGAACAGGTCGCCGACGCCGTCGAAGACCTGCTGTAGAAGCAGTCGTTTTTTATTCGCCGTCCGCCAGATCCTCGATCCAGCTAAGCGCCGCCATCGACTTCGGGAAGCCGAGCGTCGGAATCGCGAGGACGCCGACGTGCCGCAGCGTCTCGGGGTCGATGTCTTCGTCGAGGCCGCGGCGGACGTGCGAGTGGACCGCGCCTTCCGACTGTGCGCCCACCGCCAGCGCGAGTTTGACGAGGCGTTTCGTATCGCCGTCTATCGGCCCCGCATCCGAACAGGCCTCGCCAAGGTCGGCATAGCTATCCCAGACCTCGGGATGCTCGTCTGCGAGTCGTCCGGCGACTGAGGGCAGTTCGTCAGTGTCGTGGATTTCGTCTGCCATACTACATCCATCGTCGGCATCGATCATATTCTTGGGGTGGGCAACACGACTCGGGGCGCTCGGAGGGTGATTATCCTCTCGGGCCGTTCAGTAGCGCCGGAATGCGATCATACGCCCGCTCGACATCGAGCGAGTCCAGCGGTTGCCGAGCGTCGGGGACAGCAACGATCCGGTCGGTGCCAAACAGGCTTGCTGTGCCCTCGGGGACGGAGTCCGTCCTCGTGAGGACCGCGCCGAGGACCGGCGTCCCGACTTCCCGGGCCATCGCTGCCGTCTTGGCAGTGTCACGCAGGCTGGCGGGTTCGCCCGTCGAGACGAGCAAGACTCCGGTCGCGACGTCGATGGGCACTGTGGCGTCACGCCCGGCCCCGGCAGGACAGTCGATCAGCGTCCGCGCGGTGGCGTCCCGGAGCGTCCGGCCGATCCGCTCGAACGTCGGGCGCAGACGGGGGTGATCCCGCTCCGTCGGGGCTTCGAGTACCGTGACGCCGTGGCTCTGAATCTGCGTGGCCGGGTCCGCTGCAGTAATCGACCTCGTCGTCACCGAGAGCGAGGGCGCAACATGCGCGAGCGAGTGGAGGTCCGGCATGTCCCAGTCCGCATCGACGCAGACTACGGGGCCGGACATCTTCGACGCGACGGATCGCCCTATCGCTACCGTAGTCGTCGTCTTTCCACACCCGCCTTTCCCGCCTGCGATCGCGATCACGACTGCTCTGGGTCGGGATCGGATTTAAACCTCAGGTGCTACTCGTCGGTGCCGGCGGCCCCGTAGTCACTCCGATCGGTCACGCCCTCGCTCTCGCCGATTTCGGCCATGACACGCTCGTGGAACGACTGCAAGACGGCGCTCTCGTCCTCGGCCAGCACCACGTCGCTGGCAGACAGCGTCGCTAGCCCGAACGCCCGCGGCGTCGGCGAGTCGACCGACTGGCTGACGACGTCGATATCACCCGCTCCGATGGCCCCGAGCACCGTCTCGATGCCCGCCAGATCGAGTTTGTCCTCGAGGATCTCCCGGTAGGTCTCCTCGATCACCGCGAAGTCCTCCAGATCCTGGGCGAACCCGAGCAACATCTCGCTGGAGACCTGCTGTTCGCTCGCGGACTTCTCGTAGCCCTTGTACCGCTTGAGGATCATCAGCGAGCGCGTCGCGTTGATACGGAAATACCGCTGGAGCAGGTCGGTGCCGTCGAGACTTGCGCGTAACAGTTCGCGGACGCGCTCCGGATCCGTCTCTTCGAGAATCCCCCTGACATCGACTTTCCGGTTCAGCGGCATCGAGATCGTAAAGCCGTTGTCGGCGACGGCGACGGTCACGTTGGCGTTTGCCTCCTGAGCACACCGGTAGGCGAGCAGTCGCGAGAGGCCGTCGTTGAACTGCCGGCCGTAGTTCGAGTGGACGTGGAAGTTCCGTTCGTACTCGTCGTGGTCGCGCTCGACTTCGATCGCCAGGCGCTCGTCCGTGCTGACGCTCTCGGTCCCGGCGTATCTGATCTGGTGTTCGAAGATCCGCGCAACGGCGCGGACGCTGTCGTCGTCGAGCGGAAACTCCCGGAGCCAGTGGCGGACTGCTGGCGCGCCGCCCGCGTCGTAGCGCTCGACGATCTCTCGCTGGAACCGAAGGACCTCCTTGCCGAGGTCGTAGGAAAGGGGAAGCCGCTCGGAGTACCACGACGGCACTGTGGGCCGGGCGCTCGTCCGGTCGACGTAGACTTTCGACCCGCGGCGGTACTGATACTCGAAGTTCGAGCCACCGAGGACGAACACGTCACCCTTTTCGAGCGTGTCGAGATACGTCTCGTCTAGCTGGCCGACCCACTCGTCGCTCGCGCGAGTGTACACGTCACAGCTAAACGAGTCGGGAATCGTCCCGATATTCGTCATGTAGATCACTCGCGCCAGCCGGCCGCGCTTCCCGATCAGCGGCGTCCCGACGGGGAACTCCTCGTGGTGATGTTCGCCCTCGGGCGGATCGTTCCGATCCCGCCAGATCTTCGCGTAAACGTTCTTTTGCTCCAGTCCGTCGTAGTCGGCGGTGAGATATCTGGCCAACTGTTCGAAGTCGGCTTCGGTGTACTCGCGGTAGGGGTAGGCCCGCCGGAGCGTATCAATCACCGACTGCTCGGGACGGATCTCGTTGATCGCCATACCGTAGACGTGCTGGGCGGCGACGTCCTGGGGCTTTTCGGGAATGTTGACGCTGTCGACGAACCCTTCCTGGGACTTCTTGAGCATGACCGCACACTCGATGAGTTCGTCGCGGTCGAGCGCGATGACCCGACCGGTCACCGTCTGACCGACGCGATGGCCGGCACGGCCGACGCGCTGGAGCAGCGCGGCGACGGACTTGGGACTGCCGACCTGCACGACCAGGTCCACGTGTGGCATGTCGATACCGAGTTCGAGACTCGTCGAGGACGTGACGAAGTCGAGCGACCCCTCCTTGAGCGCCCCTTCGATGCGTTCGCGCTCCCCCTTCGAGAGGCTCCCGTGGTGACACCCGGAGTTGTCCTCGTCGTAGTCGTCGAACCGTTCCCTGAGGTTGTGGAGGACGCGTTCGGCCCCCGAGCGGGTGTTCGTGAACACCAGCGTGTTGGTGTGGTCCTGTATGAGGTCGTGTAGCTGATCGTAAAAACGACTCTGGATCACGTCACGGGGGGTATGGATCAGGTCGTCAGTCGGCGACTGTAGTTCGATATCGAACTCGCGGGCAAAGCGCGCGTCGACGATTTCGTACTCCCGCGGATCGCCCCCTGGTTCGGCCTGTCCGACGAGGAACTCCGCGACCGTCGACAGGGGATCGATAGTCGCCGAGCAGCCGATGCGGGTCGGAGAGGTCTCGGCTAGCCAGTCGAGGCGTTCGAGACTCACGCTCAGGTGGGTCCCGCGCTTCCCGGCCGCCAGCGCGTGGATCTCGTCGACGACGACGTACTCGACGGTTCGCAGTTTCTCGCGGAACTTCGGGGAGTTGAGTAGAATCGCCAGCGTCTCGGGCGTCGTATTGAGGATGTGCGGCGTCTCGTCGAGCATCCGCTGGCGCTCGCTGTCTTTCGTGTCGCCGTGTCGAATCGCGTGGCGGATGTTCGCCGCCGCAGGCTCACCGTCGCTCCGCTCGCGCTCGATGTCGGCAATGCCATCGAGCGGGACGGTCAGATTCCGATGAATGTCGTTGGCGAGTGACTTCAGCGGGGAGACGTACAGACAATAGACCGAGTTTTCGAGTCCCTCCTCTCGCTCGCGGGCGAACAACTCGTCGATAATCGCCGTGAAACTGGCAAGCGTCTTGCCGCTCCCTGTCGGCGCGCAGATCAGCGTGTTCTCGTCGTCGTCGATCAGCGGGATCGCGTCTTTCTGTGGCGGTGTGAAGAATCCCGCGTTCTCGTCGACGTACTCGCCAAACTCCCGAATCCACCACTCCTGGACGTGTGGATCGAGCCGTTCCAGTACCTCGCCGTCGGTGACGGCACTGCTGTCGACAGCCTCGTCCCCGACGTCCGAGAGAACCTCCTTCCAGCCCATTACCCGCTACTGAGGGCTGATAGCTCAAGTGGGTTTGGACGGACCGCTACTACTCGACGTCGTCGTCGCTCGGCTCGTCTCCGCCACGAGCCATCGCGGCGCCGGCGCTTGCGGAATCGTTCACTTCCAGACGCCGGTCGATCAGTCCCTCGAAATCGGCAGTGGAGTCGTACTCGTCGCGACAGCGTAGCGCGACCCGACCGCGTTCGGTTACTTCGTACAGACCCGACCGTTCGGCCGGTCCGATCTTCTCGACGAGGCCGTAATCCTCCAGCACTGGCAGTCGGTTATTGACGTTTTTCCGACTCTTGCCGGTGATGTGCGAGAGGTTCGGCGCCACGTTTCGCCCGTATGCGTGTAGTGCTTCGAGTATCAGGAAGTCTGTAGGCTGGCGCAATTTCACGGTTTTTCTCCTTGCGTAAAGATAGTCCGGCCCCGATAAGTAACCATCCCTTTACTACTAGAGTGAAGTGCCGTAATCAAATGCTAGAGGTAATTGCCATCGGTAATTTTAAGTTGCGAGGGTACGATGGGGTATTCGTGGCTCGGCGTGTTTGCCCCCAGATGCCCCCCAAACACGACCGGACCACCGTTTAGCCATGTCAGAGCCCTACAACTACCCACTCCTCGGGGACCGACTATGACGGACCACAGTTGTGTGGACCCCATCGAAGGCGGTCGGCATTCCCCACATACGCCAACAGTCGGCCTACTGCTCCAGAGCGAGGAGTACCGAACCCAGGTTCGGACAGCAGTGCCGACCCCGTTTTCGATCACGGAAATCGAGGACGCTCCTGTATCCCCCGACGAGTTCGATCTGCTGATACTCGAGGAGTCGGGTCTTTCCCCTGGACCGGTTCCTGAAATGACAGAGCGGGGTTACTCCGAGACATCGATACTGTATCTGACTACGGATACATCCACGATACCAGCGGACGTCTGGAATATGATCGACGACGTGCTTCGGCCGCCATTGGTACCCGAAGCGCTCGAAGCACGGATCCGCAATACGATGACCAGGACAGGCGACAGTCAGACGAAGCCGGATCAGGCTCTCGTCGGGATCGATTGCATTCCGGACCCGACACTCGCGGTCGACGTCGAAGACGGACATCGGATCGTGAGACAGGCGAACTCGGCGTTTGCGGCCGAATTCGGCTTCGATACGGACGTGCTCGCGAACGCGAACCTCGACGAACTCATCGTTCCCGAGACGGCGGGGGAGTACACTGCCGGCCTCGTCGACCGAGCGCTGGCCGGGGAGACCGTAGAACGCGTCCTCCGTCGGGACACGGTCCACGGCCGGCGAGATTTCCTCGTTCGAATGATCGAAGCCACACACTGCGACTCCGACCTGTGGATCACGTACTCCGACGTGACCGGAAAGCAGTGTCGTGAACAGCAGATACAGGTTCTCAATCGTGTGTTGCGCCATAATCTGCGCAACGATATGAACATCATCCTCGGTAACGTCGACCGGTTGTTGTCCGGAGTCGACGACCCGGGCGCTCAGGAGGCAGGCACGGCAATCCGGCAAGCAGCAGCCAGCGTTGTCGATCTGGGAGACACCGCGAGCACGCTGCGCCAGACCTGGGACGACATCGATCCCACCGCGATCGATCTGGTACAGGTCGCCCGGCGTGTTCGCTGCGATGCTCGTGCGGAGCACCCGTCTGCCGACATCGACATCGTAGCCCCCGATAGCTGCTGGGTCAGCGGTGATTCACGGCTCGTAACCGTGCTCTCCGAACTCGTCGAGAACAGTCTCGAACATACCCAGTCGGACACGGGCGTCGAGATGCGGATCGATCCCGGCTGTGAGTGGACGGAGATCCACGTGATCGATCAGGGGCCCGGACTGGCTCCGTCGGAACGAGCGGTGCTCAACGGTGATACGGAGACGCCACTGGAACACGGTAGTGGGCTTGGCCTGTGGATCGTCAACTGGATCGTCTCGATTTCGGGCGGACAACTCGACGTCACTGTCGACGGTACCGCCGGCACTGTCGTGACGATATCGTTGCCCACGGCCGACCTGGAAACGAAGGAACATCGGCGATAGGACAGGCGAGTTACACCGATGACGGCCCGGAACGGGCCGTCGGTAATTTTATTCGAGTCCTCTGTCTATACAACTTCAAATGGGTAGGTCCCCGGTAGAGTGGAGGTGCTCGGTTCGGTGAACATCGATTTCGCCCCTCTCCAAGACGGTGGTCTAGAGATCGCTGACCCGATCGAGCGCGTCCACTACACGCTGTTTACGCCCGACCCGGTGAGCGTCGTTGCGGCCGATACCGAGCAGTTTCGCTTCCCCGTCGATGCGGCCGCTGGGTTCCGAAGCCAGCGGATAACCCTCCCGACTGTCCCGGCAACGCTCGTGCGGGACGAATCCGAAACGGTCGTCGCACAGGTCGAACACTTTTCAGACGATACGCTCCCGCCCGGCGAGTACAGCATCGAGTTGTCCCTCCCGCTCAAGCTATACATCCGTGTCGAGAGCGCTATCGAGTTCTCCTCGGACGACGAGCGGCTACAGATCGACTTCGGCGAGCAGACCGACGTTTCGATCGGCGTCCGGTCGAAACACGAACAGCCAGCCGGGACGATCACCACGACGGATCGACCGCGAGACATCATGAAAACGGTGACCGCGTTGAGTTCGTCGCTAAAGACGACGTCGCCCGAGCGCTCCCTGCCTACGCTCCGCGGCCACCCACCCGAAATCGAACTCGGCGAGACGCTCTCGATTCCCGACGAACTCTCGGCACCCGAGACGGGCATCGAACTCCACGTTCCGCCCACTTACCGCCACATCTTCCCCGCGGCCCCGCTCGCGTACTACCTCGGAGCGGAGATGCGGCCCGGCGACGAGCCCCAGATCGTCACCGAGGGGGGCTACACGCACGAGCTAGTGGATGCACACTCCTACGAGGAGCGGATTGCACGGACGCTCAAGCAGGTGTTCTTCCTGGACTGTGTAACCCGGACCGAGGGGCTGTACCCGGTGCCACTCCGGGAGCGCACTTCCCTGGAAGACCGGATCGACCTGCCGTTCGGCAGACTGTACGACCTGTCGCCAGCGGATCGTCTTGCGACGTATCTCGACGTGCCCTACTCGGCCGTCGAGGACCTCCTGCCGGACTGGAAGCTTACGACGCACGTCTCGCCGACGGCGGATACGATCGAGACGTTACCGTACCTCATCAACGACCTGGCGATAGTCCGAACTGCCGACCCCCAGACGGTCTCTCGGTCCTCGGTGGAGGGCTCCGGCATGGGCGCGTACACTCGCGGGAGCGACACCCGAAGCGCCGTCGAGCAGTCCGCAGACACCACCTACGTACAGATCGAGGAGGACGACGAGGCCGTCGAACAGGCGTGGATCGGCGACGAGACGCCGGTCGGCCTGTCCAAGGCGACGCCGGAAGCCTACCGCAACCGCTTCGACCGCGAACCATCGGACGGCGACATCTCGATCACGGTCGTTTGCAACGACGATCGGATGGACCGCGAGCGCGGCGTCGTCGACGACGTGTACGGCTCCCGCACCGATCTCCCCTTCGAGGTAGCGATGCATCACGACCTGACGAAGGCGGAACTGGCGGACGTCCTCGCCCAGCCGTCGGACTTCCTCCACTATATCGGCCACATCGAGGACGGCGGCTTCCGCTGTACTGACGGTCTTCTCGACGTCGCCGACGTGGAGACCATCGGCATCGACGCGTTCCTACTCAACGCCTGTCAGTCCTACCACCAGGGGATGGCACTGATCGAAGGTGGAGCGATCGGCGGCGTCGTCACGCTGAGTGACGTGGTCAACTCCGGTGCGATCCGCATCGGTTCGACGCTCTCGCGCCTGTTGAACTCCGGATTCCCGCTTCGGGCCGCCCTCAAGATCGCGAAAGGCGAGAGCATTGTGGGGAGCCAGTACCTCGTGATCGGCGACGGCGGACTGGCGATTACGCAGGCGGAGAGCGGGACGCCGATTCTTTTCAACATCGAAAGGTGTCAAGGTGACGAATATAATGTCTCTCTAAGGGGATTTCCGACGACATCTGGGGGGATGGGGGGGATATTTTCTCCACATATTGAGACAGTGAATACGTACACACTGAATTCCGGCACGACGGTTTCGACGATTCTATCGCAAACAGAGCTAATTGACTTTTTGCGGCTGGAACAAGCACCGGTGAGAATTGACGGTCGACTACGATGGACTGCTGAGCTATCTTCTGAATTCTTCCAATTAGTCGATCGTGTGTGCTGCTGCCGCCGCCGCACCGCCAACCTGACTGAGCGCCAGCAGTATCGTGAACAGCGCGCCGATCATCCGCGGGTGGTTCTTGAGAAACGCTTCCATCTTTCCGCTGGTATCGTCTGTCATCGTACACCCTAACGGTAATTGCCAATGGAAATAAATATATTTAAAACATACTTATAGTAAAAATAATGGATTATAAAAGCAATAAGAGAAAGTATCTATCAACACACTGTATCTCGCACATACGACGATTTAAAGCCGTAAGCGAAGAAATAAACGGGAATATCGAGACGGTGGAAAGATGCCCTCAGTACGAGAACCGGGCGATACTGCCCGTTTCGACGACATCATCAAAGACGCTCCGGAGCATGTAGATGGTCTGGTCGTCGTGTTCGGAGCGGTCGAGGTAGAACTGTCCGACGGCGTCGGCCGTCGCGATGCGGTTCGTGAGGATCTGAAGGAACCTGAGTAGCCGTTCGACGCCCACAGTTTCGAGCAGTGCAGTCAGCGAGTAGAGACAGACAACCGTTCCGCCGTCGTCATCGAGGAACGAACTGATCTTGATCCCAACCGTGCTGAGGTCGTGGGGGTCGGCCAGCGTCTCGATCAGGGCGTCGTCGGTTGTGAGTTCCGCGCGATCCTGCCCCGCGGTCAGGAGCCGTTTGCGGCCGTCGAGAGTGATATCGGCGAATCGATCGATTGCGCCGGCCCGCTCGGAATACCCTGCGAGCAAGAGCAGATCCTCGGGCGCTCGTTCGTCTACGAACCGTTCGGTGAACTCGATATCGTCGTCGGTTCCGGTTGTCAGTATCAACGAACTGGTGCCCGACTCCGCGGGCGCCACGGACCCGGAGTTTCCTGGCGTCAGTTCCTCGTCTTCGGCCATTTGAGTGGAACTTGGAAGCCACGCATAAACACATTGTGAAATTGATGGATCGAACGTGACGTCCAAAGCGATTAGGACGGCCGGCACGGGATTACTACCATGCGCGTTACGTTTCTCGGTACTGGTAGTGCGATGCCGACCGGCGAACGGTATCAGGCGGGGACGGTGCTCAGAGCCGACGACAGGACGTTGCTCGTGGACTGCGGTGCCGGCGTCTTGCAGCGCCTCCAGCAGAGCGGGGTAGGGTATGAGTCTATCTCGACCGTTTTGCTCACTCACCACCACCTCGATCACGTGGCGGATCTGATGCCGCTGCTGAAGGCCCGATGGCTCGCTGGCGAGGAACACCTCTCGGTCGTCGGTCCGCGCGGGACCAAAGCGCTGGTCGACGGTCTGTTCGAGGTGCACGACTATCTCGACGGAAGGATCGACATCGGCGTCCGGGAGATAGCCGACGGCGACTACGATATCGCCGGGTTCGAGGTGAGTGCTCGCGAGGTGCGCCACTCGAAGCGGACCCTCGCCTATCGGTTCGACGACCGCCTGACGCTCAGCGCCGATACCGAAGCGTTCGAGGGGCTGGCGGCTTTTGCCGACGGATCGGCCGTACTGGTCCACGACTGCTCGTTCCCCGACGATGTCGACGTCAACAACCATCCGACACCGACCGAGCTAGGGCGGGTGCTATCCGGCCACGAGTACGGCCGCGTCTACCTGACGCATCTCTACCCGCATACGGACGGCCGTCACGAGGAGATGCTCGACGCCGTCGGCGAGCAGTACGACGGCGACGTGCGGTTCGCCAAGGACGTCATGACGGTCCGGATCGGCTAGGACTCGTCGTCCGAGAGCGGTCGAGAGAGCTGATCGAGTCGATCCTGGGCCTGCTCTTTGCGCGCCGCCGTCTCGTCGGGTCGATAGGAGAGTGAGAGGAGAGAATCGTCAGCGACCCTCGCCCGGAACACCGCCCCCTCGTGACGCCCGGGGTCGGGGACTCGCTCGATGTCGATGACGAACTCGTCGACGACGCGGTCGTCGGCTTCGAGCAGTAGCGTCGCGTGCTCGCCGTCAACGATCCGGTCGAGGACGGCGTCGTAGGTCTCGGTCATTACTCGGCGATAGGGACGCCAGCCGCTTGAGTCCCGGGTGTGGCGATGGCGGCGGTCTCGTCATCGGGCTTTTCATCAAGCAGTTCGGCCGGATCAGTCGTCCCGTCGTGTTCGGTCGTGACCGTCGTCTCTTCGCCGTCGGTCCGAACCACAATATCGCCGTGGACGCCGGTCCAGTACGTCTCGATGCCCCTGTCCGCGAAGGCTTCGAGGGTTTCGTCGTGCGGGTGGCCGTACTGGCTTTCCCGGGCGCTGGAGATCACCGCCACCTCGGGATCGACGACGTCCAGGAACGGTTCGCTCGAACTGGTCGAGGAGCCGTGATGGCCCGCCTGATAGATGCCTGCGTCGAGTGCCTCGCCGTGGGCGTCGACGAGGCGCTCCTCGACGTGGCCCTCGGCGTCACCGGTCGTCAGATAGCTCGTCTCGCCGATGCGGATCGAGAGCGCAACGCTGTTCTCGTGGAGGTCAGATCCGGAGTCGCCCGCGGGTGGGTTGTAGATATCGACCGTCGTCGCTCCGAACTCGAAGCTATCGCCGTTCGAGACGGTTCGGAGGTCGACGTCGTGGCGCTCGACGGCGTCCAGGTATCGCTCGTAGGTCTGGGAGGTGGATGCAACGCCGCTGTCGTAGGCCCGTCCAATGCCGTCTTTCTCTTCCTCGAAGTGGTCGATCACCGCCTCGTGGCCGCCGATGTGGTCGGCGTGGCCGTGCGTCGCGACGAGATGGTCGATCCGGTCGATGTCCTGCGCTTCGAGATACGCGATGACCGCTTCACCGTCCTGTCGCCAGTCCCCGGAGTCGATCAGCATCGTTTCACCCTCTGGTTCGATTATCAGCGTCGCATCTGCCTGCCCAACGTCGATGTGGTGGATCTCGACGGCGTCGTCGAGTGGGGGTTCCGGCTCTTCGCTGGTGGCATCCAGTGGCACTTCCCCGACACAGCCAGCGGTCACTACCAGCAGACTGAGTAGCACGAGTAAAGCCGAACGGCGCATACTCTGATAAGGGAGCTATCAGGGCATAAACGCCCGGTGAGAAGTTGACCGAATAGTGCCCCGAGCAGAGCTTGCTTTCTCGGAGCGACCAAAGGAATTATGTTCCAATCACGAAACACCCACAGTATGGTCGTAGTAGCAGTAATCGCAGGAGGAGGCGTTGTTATGCTTGTTGGAATCCTCGCTGCGGCCTCCGTGAGCGACTGGAACGACGACGCCGAATCGACGGAGGCCGCGCGCGTTGCACTCGAATCCATCTCACTCAGGCGGGACGCCGACCTCGTCTCCGAACCGCCATCGGTCGAGTCGACGCCGGAGGTGAACACGCACCGCGATGGCGAACCGATCGTGGTCCCCGTGGTGGAGGTCGAGTTAGCGACCGACGAGGAACCGGATCGGGCGACGGGCTACCGGATCGCCGGGGCCGTCCTCGGGGCAATCCACCCGCAGTTCGCTGACTCCCGCGTCCGGAACTACGATATCCACCTCGTCTACGGTGACGACTCCTGGATCGGCGAGCGGGAGAAACGCCGGATCGCCGTGACGCCAGCACTTGCCGGCCGACTCGGCCGTGAACCCGATTTCGACGCGACCGACCTGCGCCGGGAGGTCGAGGCCCAGGACGACGGCGACGACGAGATTCCGCCCGTCGCGTGGGGCGAACCGCTGAACTACCATCAGAGCAGCGCAGCGACGACCGCCGCCACCACCGCTGCGACGACTGGCACGGTCTGAGATACGAAAGGACGACGCTCAGTCGTCGTCGTCTTCGGCACCGAGCACGCGGTTCGCCGCGTATGCGGCACCGCCCGCGACGCCTGCCGCACCAGCGGCGACACCGAATCCGGGCAGTCCGTCGTCCGCTTCGTCTGCCGGGGCGTCCTCGTCATCGTCGTCGCCGTCGGCGGCCTCGATATCGTCGTCACCGAGCGCCACGTAGGGTATCTGTGCCGGGGTGTCCTCGTCGTACGCGAGCGCGTCCGCGTTATCGACATCCTCGGCGGTCAGCAGGTCGATGACGTTCGGTGCCGTCTCGCTCTCCGCACCGCCGAACTGCCACTCGCTGGCTTCGGACTCGACCTGTCGGACGCCACCCTCGCCGTAGCCGTCCATGCTCATCACGGTGACGGCCATGCCGCCGTTGGGGAGATACTCGATGCCGTTCTTGTCGAACTCCGCGACGATCGTTTTGGGGGCCTCCTCGGGATCGTAGCTGTAGTTGCCGTCCTCGCTGACCACGTTCCCGTCAGCGTCGTACACCGTCGGATTCCCGGCCTTTGCGACCAGCACGTGCTGGTACGGCGCATCTAGTTCGGCGTTGATACCGGTTCGGGTCTCCGTCGCCCCGGCGTCCGTTTCGGGATCGTTGAGATACACCTGGATATGCTGGTGGGAGATACCGGTATCGACGTCCCACGGGTTCGTCGGTTCGTTGTGGAACTCGAACTCGAACCGGTAGGACTGCTCGGTCTCCTCGATCCGGACACCGGCGAGGTCGAACTCGCCCTCGGGGATCTCCGGGGTCGTCGGGTAGGTGTAGTTACCGGGTCCAGCGTCTGTGCCCTCCGGCTGTTCGAACTCGGCGATGACGTTACCGGGCAGGGTGAACTCGGTCGGTTCGTCGGCTTCGAGCACGACGCCGGTCGCAACGTCGACCTCGACGAAGCCGTGTTGCTCGTTGCGTTCGAGTCCGGCATCGTCACCCGTGATGAGGTTCTCCGAGCCGACGTAGTCGCCGATCCGCACCGTCCGGATGTCGTCGCTGAAGTCGAGTATGACGACGACGCGCCGGTCCGTCTCGGTATCGTAGCGGGCGTACGCGAGCGTCGAATCCGAGTCGGCCTCGTAATCGATCCGCTCGACGCGGGCGCGGTGCTGGAGCGCCGGATGGGATTTTCGCAGGTCGACGAGGTTCTGGTAGAACTCCAGCGTGTTCCCGTCGAAGTCACCCCAGTTCATCGGTTCGCGGTGCTCCGTCAGGCCGGTCTCCTGGCCGTAGTAGATCATCGGGACGCCGGGGAGGGTAAACGTCGCCGCCCCAGCGGCGAGTTGGGCCATGAAGCCGTGCTGGTCGAGATAGCGGTCCGTATCGTGGTTCTCGATGTACTGCATGAACAGCGAGTCGGTGTGCGCGCCGTTCCGGAACCGCCCCTCATAGGCTTCGAGGACGTCGCCGGCCGTCCCCTCCGCAGCAGCGCCGAGCGCGCCGTGGAGGTGGTTGTCGTAGTGGACGTCGAACCCGCCCGCGCCGAACTCCTCGGCGTACGGTAACGTCTCGTCGAGCAGGAAGAACTCGGAGTCGTAGCCGGTGACCCGGTCGTAGACCTCCGTCCAGAAACCCTTCGGAACACCCCAGGCGATGTCACAGCGGAACCCGTCGACCTTCTCGGCCCAGAAATCGACGACGTCCAGCAGCCACTCTCGCACCTCGGGGTTCTCGTGGTTCAGATTCGGGATGGCATCCCAGCCGTAGTAGGCGTCGCGCTCGCCGTCCTCGGTCCAGCGGAACCAGTCGTAGTACTTTTCGTGGTCCTCGTGGTCGGGGTCGATCGCGGCCTGGAAGTACGGATGGTTCTCCGAGGCGTGGTTGATGACGAGGTCGAAGACGACCTTGATATCCCGGTCGTGCGCCTCCTCGACCATCGCCTCGAACTCCGCCATCGTCCCGAGGTCGGGATCGACGTCGAAGTAGTCCGTCTTGTGGTAGCCGTGCGGCCCACCCTGCTCGGGAGGAGTCCCAAACCCGCGGTCGGTCGGCGTGATCGGCGTCATCCAGAGCACGTCGATACCCAGTTCTTCGAGGTGATCGAACTTGTCCGAAATGTCCTCAAAGCCGGGCGTCTCGCCGACGACGGTTCCGTCTTCGAGTTGCTGTTCCGGGAATCGCCGGGAGAATATCTCGTAGATGACTGAGTTCGCGATCCACTCCGGCGGTTCGTAGGGATGCTCGACGTGGAGTTCGTCGCCGTCCGGGACCAGCGTAAGCATGTCCGAGACGGAGTGACGGTCGCCGACTGCGACGGCGTGGATCCGAACTCGCTCGGTGATCTCGCTGGCAGAAACCGCACCATCGCCGGAGAGCACGTCCGTGTCGCGGTCGTCGACGTAGAACTCCACGTCGACTTGCTCCTCGATGACGTCCTCGCGCTCGGGTGCCATCGCGTTTGCCGAGAGCAGTACCTGCCCGTCGACGATCTGGGCGTCCAGATCGACGCGTGGCCGTGGATCCTCCTCGTTCTCTTCGGGGAACACGCGGACGGTGAGGTTGTGAGTTCCATCGGGCGCGTCCAGAGCGAGCGTGTACTCGCCGGGGACGTCAGGATCGAACTCCGCGACGGCGGCGTCCGTCGGCGTCGCCGAGGAGCCTGCAGGCGCGTCGACGATCGACCAGGAGTACTCCGCATCCCCGTCAGGATTGCGCGGGGCAAGGTCGTCGCGGATGTTCTCCTCGTCGAAGTTCGGGTTGACGATGCCGTCGCCGACGTGGGTGAAGCGAGGCGGGCCGGGGTGATGGGAGCCGTCGTCGGTCTCCAGATCGAGCGCCGATCGGTTCTCCTTGTGATCCGCCGCTGCGGGTACGCCAGTCGCCGCCGAACCGGCGACTGCGGCGAGACTGGTGATGAAGGTTCTGCGTTGCACTGTACCACTCCGTTAGACTACGCCCTGATAACAATTATGGTGAAAGATTACTTCATAAGTGTGGTATCGCGAGGGCGAGGTCGGTAGGATTTCGGGCTAATAAGCTGGTAACGCCCGACTGAGCTATTATCGTCGAGTTCGCACCGGCCGGATCGGCCCGAACCGGAGTTCTTTCAGACTCCACCTTGCCCGTGCTCTTACTCCTCGTTTGCGTCGGGTTGCTTCTTCGAGAGCACCGTTCGCTCGAACTGACACACTACCTCGTCGTCCTGATTGAACACTTCGACCTTCATCGTGACGACGCCTCGCTTGCCGTCGCTGGTCTCGCGCTTGTCCGTCACCGTCGTCTCGGCGCGGATCGTGTCCCCGTGAAACACCGGCACGGGATGTTCGACGTCGTCGTAGGAGAGGTTAGCCACTATCGTCCCATCAGTTGTCTCGGGGATCGTCAGTCCGACCGCGAGGCTCATAGTGTACAGTCCGTTGACGACGCGCTCGCCGAACTCCGTCTCGGCGGCGAAGTCGGCGTCGAGGTGGAGCGGTTGCTGGTTCATCGTCAGATCACAGAAGCGCTGATTGTCGCTCTCACTAATGGTTCGCCGCTTCTCGTGGACGATCCGCTCCCCGACCGCGAACTCCTTGAAGTACTTGCCGGCCATACGTGAGCATCAGACAGGGAGGACAAAAGCCCACCGCCGGAATCGTCACCCGACAGGGCTGTGGCTGTACTGTGGGATTGCGGTGGTTTTTAACCGAGGGCGACCTACCGGACGGACATGACTGACGACGGGCAGACGGGACTTGCGGAATTCCGCGACGGGGAGGACGATACGTCGTCCTCCGGCGACGAGCGGGACCTCGCCGCGGAGGCCCGAGCCATCGCCGGCGACGGCGACGGCAACGGGATCGAGATGATCGATCCGACGCGGGACGGGCTAGACGCCCGATACGGAGAACCGGGCGACAGCCTCCAGTTATCGGTGATGCAGATCGACTACACGATCGCCGGCCGCGGACAGAACGAACGGCCGATCATGAACGTGTTCGGTCGGGATAACGAAGACGATCCCCACCACATCAAGGTGCTCGGCTTCGAGCCGTACTTCTACGCCCCCACCGACTCTCTCGACAGGCCGCCCGAAGAGGAGTACGACGAACTGGTCGGCTCCGACGACACGGACGAGAACGGCGAACCGTTCGAGAGCATCCGCGGCGAACACCTCACGAAGATCTACGGCCGCACGCCGAGAGATGTCGGGAACGTCCGCGACGAGTTCGACCACTACGAGGCCGACATCCTGTTTCCGAACCGGTTCCTGATCGACAAGGACATTCAGAGCGGCGTCGAGGTGCCCGTGCGCCGGGACGAAGACGGTTCGCTCATCGTCGCCCACGAAGAGGTCGAGGCCGTCGAGATGACGGCGACGCCGCGAGTGAACACCTTCGACCTGGAGGTCGACGACCGCCACGGCTTTCCCGAACCCGACGACGCAGAGCAGCCGATCATCTGTCTGACCAGCCACGACTCCTACGACGACGAGTACGTCGTCTGGCTCTACGACGCCCCGGTCGGCGGCGTCGACGCCCCCGAGGCCCTGGACGGTTACGAACCCCTGACCGATGGGGCCGACCACGAGGTTCGCACGTTCGACAGCGAGGAAACGATGCTTCGCGCCTTTCTGGAGTATCTCGAAACGACCGATCCCGACGTACTGACGGGGTGGAACTTCGAAGACTTCGACGCCCCCTATCTGGTCAACCGACTCGAAAATCTCGGGCTCTCCTACGACCGTCTCTCCCGTATCGGCGAGGTCTGGGCCGGTGGCTGGGGCGGCCCGGACATCAAGGGTCGCGTCGTCTTCGACCTGCTGTACGCCTACAAGCGCACGCAGTTCACCGAACTCGAATCCTACCGACTCGACGCCGTCGGGGAACAGGAACTCGGCGTCGGCAAGGAACGGTACACCGGCGATATCGGCGACCTCTGGGAGGGCGACCCCGAACAGCTACTGGAGTACAACCTCCGGGACGTCGAACTCTGCGTCGAACTGGATCGCAAACAGAACATCGTCGAGTTCTGGGACGAGGTACGGACATTCGTCGGCTGTAAACTCGAAGACGCCCCGACGCCCGGCGACGCGGTCGACATGTACGTCCTCCACAAGGTGCATGGTGACTTTTCGCTTCCATCAAAGGGAAAACATGAGGGAGAGGATTACGAAGGCGGAGCCGTTTTCGACCCGATCACCGGCGTTAAAGAAAATGTCACAGTTTTGGACTTGAAGAGTTTGTACCCGATGTGCATGGTGACGACGAACGCGTCGCCGGAGACGAAAGTCGACCCTGACGACTACGGCGGTGAGACCTACCGTGCACCCAACGGGACGCACTTCCGCAAGCAGCCGGACGGGATCATTCGGTCGATGGTCGACGAACTGCTGACCGAGCGCGAGAACAAGAAGGAACTCCGGAACGAGCACGACCCCGACAGCGAAGCCTACGCCAGATACGACCAGCAGCAGGGAGCTGTCAAGGTTATTATGAACTGCTTCACGCCGGATACCGAGGTGCTGACACCGCGGGGGGTCGAGGACATCCGCGAACTCGACATCGGCGACGAGGTCTACTCTATCGATCCCGATACGTTGGAGATGGAGCGAAAGCCCGTGGTCGAGACCCACGAGTATCCGGAGTATCGTGGCGAGCTGGTCGATATCGAGACGAGCAAGATCGATTTCAATGTGACGCCGAACCACCGGATGCTCGTCCGGAAAAACGAAACCAACGGGATCACCGAAGACGGGTACAGTTTCGTGGAAGCCGGGGATCTCGACGACGCGACGAACTACGAACTTCCGCACGACTGGGACGGTCCGGATCCCGAACCGATCGAAGAGATCGACCTTACGGAGTTGATCGACGGGGAGTACGAGGTGTGGGTGCGTCCGTCCGTACACGGACACACGTTCACTGCAGAACTCGGCTGGACGCCGCGGCGCGTTCCGAAAGCAGATATTGGAAAAACCGGCTACGTGTTCACCGCCGACGAGTTCGAGGCGCATCGGGAGTACATCGAAGACGTCTGTGAGATCAGCTTCATTCATCGTGAGTCCGGACGAAAGTGGATCCCCCGAACCTACGACGGCGACGACTTCCTCGAACTGCTCGGGTGGTACGCCACGGAGGGATCCGTCTACACGTCCGAGGAGAAACAGTTCGGTGACCAGTTCAGCGGCTCCGCCACGACGATCAGTCTGGCACAGGACACACCAGCTGACGACGCTGTCGTCACGGATGGCGGCAGCGATCACGCTGCGATCGGGTCGTTGCTGGATCGGCTTGGCTTCGATTACTACGTTGACGAGAACGGCTACCAGTTCACGTCGAAACTCCTTGGGAACCTGCTACGGGAGCTGTGTGGAAAAAACAGCTTCGAGAAACGGATTCCCGAGATGGTGTTCGACGCGAGTCGGACGCAAAAGGAATCCTTCCTCGATACCCTGATCGCCGGTGATGGGGATAGACAGCCCAACTCGTGGCGCTACAGTACTGCCAGCGAGCGACTTCGTGACGACGTCCTTCGGCTCTGTGCGCATCTCGGCGTAACGGCCAACTACAACGAGGACAACGGAACGTGGCGTATCTACGTCACCGAGAACGCGAAGAACACGCTCCGAATGCACCGCAGTAGCTCTCAGAGTACTGCGGACGACGGCGTCTACTGTGTCACGGTCGAAGACAACCACACGCTTCTCGCCGGACGAAACGGCAAGTTCCAGTTCGTGGGGCAATCGCTCTACGGCGTTTTGGGGTGGGATCGGTTCCGCCTGTACGACAAGGAAATGGGTGCGGCAGTGACTGCAACGGGTCGGGAGGTAATCGAGTTTACCGAGGAGGCTGCGAACGAACTTGATTACGAAGTGACATATGGGGATAGTGTCACCGGCGATCGTCCGATCGTCGTTCGTGATCCGGATGGGGCAGTCAGGATCAGACCGATCGAGGAGTTGTTCGGAGCCGGCGGCGGCGTCGAGACGCAGGGAGAAGTAGTGATAACGGCGGATGGCGGTACTGTTGGGACAGTTACTACCGCAAAAGATCGGCGTACCCTCGACGGCTGGGAGGCGCTGTCGCTCTCTGCGTCCGATGAAGCCGAATGGCAACCGATCGAGCAGGTGATTCGCCACGAGACGAACAACCCTGTGTACGAGTTCCAGCACAAGTTCGGAGAGTCCACAGTTACACGTGATCACTCCTTTGTCGTTGAGGAGGACGGCGAGTACGTCGAAGCCGCCCCGGAAGATGTCGACGAACCGCTTCGGATTCCCGAGCTCCCATCGGTCGATCCCATCGAAACGATCGATGTCTACGAACTGCTTGAGGGCTACGTTCGGGAGTACGAGGACGGTCGAAGCGTGGGAAGCGAGAACGCTGTCCAAAAGACGAAACGGGTCCACGCGGACGACGAGCGTGTCTGGTTCGGTCACGAACACCACGACAGCGTCGCGTCGACTATCTCGGTGCAGCGATATATCGACCTCGACTCCGAAGACGGCCGAGCACTGATCCGACTTCTTGCCGCGTATATTTCCGAAGGCAGCGCGTCAACGATCGAGACAACAACCGCGAAGTTCGGGGCGTCGATCGCCGAATCACGACGGGAATGGCTGAAAGGGCTACAGGCCGACTACGAACGGCTGTTCGACGGAGCAACAGCCGGGATCACGGCATCCGACAGTCGGGACCGGCGCGAGCTAGAGACGGATAACGGGAGCTACGAGTACGACGACGGGACGCTGAAACTCCAGATGATGAACGAGCTCTCGGCGGTGTTCTTCCGGGAGTTCGCCGGTCAGACATCCAGCGGAAAGCGGATCCCGTCGTTCGTCTTCCACCTGTCGTCGGAGCTGCAGGAGCTGTTCCTCGACGTGCTCGTCGAAGGCGACGGGTCCCGGGCGTTCCCACGCTACTCCGAAGAATACTGCGAGCGGAACTTCGACTACGAAACTGTGAGTCGAGAACTCGCGGCTGGGCTCTCGATGCTGCTCACCCAGCGCGGGCGCAAGCACTCGCTCAAGTACAGGTCCGAGAAGGAAAGCTACACGATCCGAACGTGTGACTCCTACCGGTCGGGCCGAGAGCCGGTCGTCCGTGAGGTCGACCACGATGGTTACGTGTACGACCTGAGCGTCGCCGAAAACGAGAACTTCGTCGACGGAGTTGGCGGCATCGTCCTGCACAACACAGACTCCGTAATGCTAGAGCTTGGGCAGGATATCGAAACCGACGACGCGATCGAGCAGTCCTTCGAGATCGAGGAACACATCAACTCCGCGTACGATCGGTTCGCACGCGAGGAGCTGAACGCTGCCGAACATCGCTTCCAGATCGAGTTCGAGAAGCTCTACCGGCGCTTCTTCCAGGCCGGCAAGAAGAAACGCTACGCCGGCCACATCGTCTGGAAGGAGGGCAAAGACGTCGACGACATCGATATCACCGGCTTCGAGTACAAACGCTCGGATATCGCCCAGATCACGAAGGAAGTGCAACTAGAAGTGATTACCCGGATCGTCCGCGGTGAAGATATCGAGGACGTCAAGACCTACGTCCACGAGATCATTCAGGAGGTACAGGCCGGGAATATCTCGCTCGACGAGATCGGGATCCCGGGTGGGATCGGCAAGAAACTCGATAACTACGACACCGACACGGCCCAGGTGCGTGGTGCGAAGTACGCAAACGAGCTACTGGGAACGAACTTCTCGTCGGGGTCGAAGCCAAAGCGGCTCTATCTGAAGAAGGTGCATCCCTCTTACTTCGAGCGGTTGGAGGCCGAGGAAGGGTTCGACCCCCAGACCGATCCGCTGTACGGCGAGTTCAAGCGCGATCCGGACGTGATCTGTTTCGAGTACGACGATCAGATCCCCGAGGAGTTCGAGGTCGACTACGAAAAGATGCTCGACAAGACGCTCAAAGGCCCCATCGAGCGCGTCCTGGAAGCGTTGGACATCTCCTGGGGCGAGGTCAAAAGCGGGCAGGAACAGACCGGACTCGGGAGCTTCATGTGATTCGCCGGGCCGGCACGGCCTCGAACACACGGTCCCCGGGCGACCGGTTTATACTCTTACGCGAGGAACCCCAGTACTGTGACAGATCGAGAGTCCCGACACGACCGATTATCTTACCACGGAACGCCCGGGCCCCTGAACTCGCTCCAGTACTGGCCGGACGCGAAACATCCACTGCGCGTGATGCTGAACTACGTCGTAATCGTTCTCTGCCGCATCTCGCCGAGTCTGACGCTGAAAAACTGGCTCCTCCGACGGCTTGGCGTGAGCGTCGGCAAGGGTGTCTCGTGGGGACTCGAATCGACGCCCGACGTCTTCTGGCCCGAACGGATCACCGTCGAGGACCACGCCATCATCGGCTACGACGCAACGTTGCTGTGCCACGAGTTCCTCCAGCACGAGTACCGGCTTGGCGAGATTGTCGTCGGCGAGCGGGCGATGATCGGCGCGGGCGCGGTCGTCCTGCCCGGCGTCGAAATCGGCGCAGGGGCACAGGTCGCTGCGAACTCGCTGGTGACCGGGGACGTCCCGCCGGGCGAGACTGTCGCCGGCGTTCCGGCGGAGCCGCTGTCGACCGACGGGGATGTAGACGACTGACAGCACCGCTTCCTCCGACAATCCGTTCTTCGCTCGTCTCTCCAGCAGTGTTGTCTGTCGTATCTATTTAACGGATTATCTTGGAAAAGATATAGTTTCGTCGCCGATCAGGAGAGGAGGCAAACAATTATGTACTAAACGAGAGTATGATACGCAGACAATGACTGGTCGACTGGACACCGGTATTGACGTCCTCGACCGAAAGCTCAACGGCGGTATTCCGCCGGGGAGTATCATCGCTTTTACTGCCCCGCCGGCGAGTCAATCCGAACTCCTGCTGTACCAACTGACTGCCGCGCGCGGGTCGTTGTACCTCACGAGTCAGCGGACCGATCAGGCGGTCAGAGATGCGATCGAGTCGGCCAGCGCACCGACCGGTAGTCCGACCGTCAGGGACATCAGCGGTAGCGAACCGCTGGATCAGGCTAACCGGTTGATCCGGGCGCTTCCGGAGGGTGCAAACCTCATCATCGACCCCGCCGACTCGCTCGAACGCCGCGAGCCGACTCGCTATCAGAACTTCCTCAACGACCTCCAGAACCACATGGTGAATACGGGGAGTATCGCCATTCTTCACTGCCTGTCCGGGCACTCGCTCCCGGAGAACCGGGATACGACCAAACATATGGCGGATATCGTCTTCGATCTGACCACGACGGTCCGCGGGACGGACCTCGAAAACCGGCTCTCGATACCGAAGTTCCGCGGCGGGCAGGCGCTCACGGAGACGATCAAACTGGAACTCAAAGACGAAGTCGCTATCGACACGAGCCGAGATATCGCGTAGGGCCCGATCTCTACGAGGACGAACACTGTATCTGCGCCGCTACGAAGCCGGTCACGAAGAAAAATACCGCTCGTAGGCCGCGTTACTCCTCTGCGTTCTCGAGTTCTTCGACGATCTCGTCGGCGTCGACGTCGGCGTCCTCGAGGGCGTCCTCGATGTCGCCACCGCCCATGCCGCCGCCCATCATACCGCCCATGCCGCCCATCATACCTGCGCCCTCACCGAGGGTTTCCTGGATGATGATGCGGTCGAGGCCGAGTTTCTCGGTGACGTCGCCCGCGATCTGCTGTTTCGAGAACATCCACTGCTGGTTCATCGAGAGCTGCGGCGTCGCCTCGATGTACAGCGTCTCCTTCTCGACGGTCTCGATTTCGGTCTCGGGCTCGGCGTCCTCGTCGTCGTCATCGCTTTCGACGACGACTTCCTCTTCTTCCTCGTCCGTCTCGATCCACATTTCGAGGTCGGTGTCGACGTACATGCCGATCAGGCCTTTCGCCTGCTCGACTCGGTCGTCGACGGATTCGAGCAGTTCGTACTCGTATTTGACGTCCTGTCCCGCGAGCGGGTGATTGAAGTCGACACGTGCGCGGCCGCCGATGATGGCCTCGACGTGGCCGTGCTCGCCGTCGAGGTCGACGTGAGCGCCGGGATAGCGGTCGTCTTCGGGGATCTTGTCGGCGCTGACGGTCCGAACCTCGTCGGGGTCGCGCTCGCCGAAGGCTTCCTCGGCGGGGACGACGACTTCGCCCTCCTCACCGATCTCTTTCCCTTCGATGTCCTCTTCGACGCTCTCGAAGATGTGGCCCTCACCGAGCACGATCACGCGCGGCTCGAAGCTCTGCTCCTGATCGTCGACGCCCTCGTCTTCGGCGACTTCCTGATCGGTGGTGTCGACTAGCTGACCGTCCTCGACGGTGCGTGCTGTGTAGGCGATACGCACGAAGTCCCCATCGGCGAGCCCCTCCGTTTCGGGCTGGTCGTCGTTCGCTTCTGTTTCGGCTTCTTGATCGTCACTCATACTCTAAACGTTTCCCGTTCGGCATTTAAACACCACGTTTCGGTCCCGTCAGCGCTCGAAGTCGCTGGGAGACTCGTAGCGATTGCTAGGGCCGGATCGGTCGGCAGGGGGGCTGGCACAGGTGACCTGTCGGGACCACGACCATCGAAACGACGCGCCTTTTCCGGCCGGACACGTTTCGGCGAGTATGTACGAGGTCGAATTAAAAGTCCGAGCAGATCACGGGACTGTTCGCGACCGGCTTGACGAACTCGGCGCCGAGCGGGATAGACGGCTCTTTCAGGAGGATACCTACTACAATGCACCGGACCGGGACTTCGCGGAGACCGACGAAGCTCTGCGGATCCGGCGCGTTCGACCGGACGGCGTCGGCGACGAGGAGGCGACGGCGCGGGTCACCTACAAGGGGCCACTGCTGGAAGCCGAATCGAAATCGCGCGAGGAGTTCGAGACCGGCGTCGACGACGGCGGGACGATGGACCGGATCCTGCAGGGGTTGGGCTACGATCCGACCGCGACCGTCTCGAAGGATCGGGAAGAGTATTCGCTTGAAGACTACACGGTGACGCTGGACCGCGTCGAGGGCCTCGGCGAGTTCGTCGAGGTCGAGATAGAGATCGATTCGGCCGACATCGAGGATGCACGCGACGGCGGACGGGCGGTGCTCGACCGCCTTGACCTCGACCCCGACGAGCAGATCCAGACGTCGTACCTCGGACTGTTGCTCGCCGAGGAGTAACCCGCGTCGTCGACAGTCGGGGGATTCGTATAACCTCGAAACATTACTCGGCACCCAGTGGTTTCCGCAAGTTATAGAACGGCCGGTGACTAAACTCCGGCCAATGACAGAACGGAATATCCGGGTCGAACCAATCGACCGCCGTGCAGTCGAAGATCAGGACGTCGAAATCGTAGAGCGAAAGGGGATCGGACATCCGGACTCGATCTGTGACGGTATCGCCGAACACGTCGCACAGGCGATTGCCAGCGAGTATCTCGACCGCGTCGGAAAGGTGCTTCACTACAACACCGACGAGACCCAACTCGTCGCCGGCAACGCCGCGCCAGCCTTCGACGGCGGCGAGGTTCTCGAACCGATCTATCTGCTTATCGTGGGCCGTGCAACCAAGGAGTACAAGGGCACGAAGATTCCAGCCGAGCGCATCGCGCTGGAAGCCGCCCGCGAGTATCTCAACGAGAACATCCCCCAGCTAGATGTCGGGACGGACGTCATCGTCGACGTCAAACTCGGCGAGGGAAGCGGTGACCTGCAGGAGGTCTTCGGCGAGGATTCCGACGAACACTCCTCGGACGGTTCGAGCGAGGATCGCCCACAGGAAGCGATACCGACAGTACCGATGGCCAACGACACGAGTTTCGGCGTTGGCCATGCGCCGCTCAGCGAGACCGAACGGATCGTCCTGAACACGGAACGTCGTCTGAACGGGCCTTACGCCGCCGAGAATCCGGAAGTCGGCCCCGACGTGAAGATCATGGGCAAGCGCGAGAACGACGAGATAGATATCACCGTCGCCGCGGCGATCATCGACGAACACGTCGCCGACCTCGACGAGTACGACGAAGCCATCACGAATATCCACGACTACGTCGTCGACCTCGCGGGCGAGTACACGGACCGCGACGTGACCGTCCACGTCAACACCGCGGACAACTACGAGGACGGCTCTATCTATCTCACCACGACCGGCACCAGCGCCGAACAGGGCGACGACGGCTCTGTCGGCCGCGGAAACCGCGCGAACGGGCTGATCACGCCGAACCGCTCGATGTCGATGGAAGCGACTAGCGGCAAGAACCCCGTCAACCACATCGGGAAGATCTACAATCTGCTGTCGACCGAGATTGCCGAGAGCGTCGTCGACGACGTCACGGGCATCCGTGACATGCGCGTACGACTGCTGAGCCAGATCGGCCGCCCCATCGATCAGCCACACGTCGCCGACGTTCACATCGTCACCGACGACGGCGTCGAACTCGACGACGTCGAAGGTGAAATCGTCGATATCGTCGACGACCAACTCGCCAACGTCACCGGGATCACCCAGCGCGTCATCGACGGCGAACTGACGACGTTCTAGTCGAAATCCACAATACGCCCCGCCTCCGACAGTGAGTTAGTGACCCGCGTCTGTCTCGTCGGTGCCCCGGATGTCGTGCTGAAGTACGAACTGCTCTCGCGTGAGACGTCCCGGGACGCCCTCTCGACGTATTCCCTCGAAGAACCGTTCGAGAACGCCATCGCGCTCGACACTGTCAGCGTCGGTGCCGCTGTCTCGCTACTGAACGATCTCAACTGGTATCTCGTCCGCTTCGTCGACACGGCACTCGTCAGGGAGCCATCGATCAGCAACGAGGAGTGGCTCTCACGGGACCTCGTCGAAGCCGTCAGAACGAACCAGGTCGATCCCGAAGAGACGGGGGAGTATCTGAAGCTCTACGGGGTGGTGGATGAGGACGAATCGAGTGACGGACAGCAGGGAGACGAGGAGACGCCGGACCAGCAGTCGACCGCGGATCAGGCCGGAGCGGTCCAGGTGGAAACGGAGACGAAACGACGCCTCGTCGAACCGCTCTACGTCCGGCGCACCGACCGGGACCTCCCCGAGTACGACCTGCGCGACGTCGACGAGACGGTCGTCGTCAGGGTCTCCGAATCGGAGTTCGAGGCGTGACACGGACAGTATGATAGCAAGCAAACGCGTTCCGGCGGCTAACTCACGATACGTGACTGTCGACGACCGGCGGATCCACTATCTCGAAGCGGGCATCGACAACGCCTCCAACGGACCGCCCGTGGTCCTTCTGCACGGGAGCGGCATCGACGACGCCGCACTCTCGTGGAAACACACGATCGAGTTCCTGGCAGACGACCTCGGACGGCACGTCTACGCGCCGGACTGGCCGGGCTACGGCAAGAGCGACGACCCCGCCGCGTCGACGACGGAGTACTACGTCGAAGTGCTGACGGGCGTTCTAGACGCACTGGATCTCGACCGCTCCGCTCTCGTCGGTATTTCGATGGGAGCGAGCGTCTCGCTCGGCTACGCGCTCGACAACTCGGATCGAGTCTCACGGCTCGTACTTGTCGACAGCTACGGCCTCTGCGACGAGGTGCCCGGCGGAACAGGCTCGTATCTGCTGGCGAACATCCCCTTTGCGAACCTGTTCGGACGGCAGTTCGCTGGCGCCACTGTGGCAGGCACCCGACTCGCCGTCGGCGAGTTCCTCCACGACCCCTCATCCCTCGACGACGAGTTCGTCGCCGAGGTCAACGAGCGGCTTCGACAACCCGGCGCAGGGACGGCCTTCTTCTCGTTCATGCGCGAGGAGTTCCAGGCGGACGGCGTCCGAACCGACTACTCTGATCGCCTCGGCGACCTCGCCGTTCCGACGCTACTCGTCCACGGCGCGGAGGACCCGCTCGTCCCGGTCGAGTGGTCGGAAACTGCCGCCAAGTCGATTCCCGACGCGAGATTGGACGTGATCAAGCGGTGTGGCCACTGGCCCTCGCGGGAGCGTCCGGACGTGTTCAACGATGTGCTGGCGACCTTTCTCTGAGCCCCGGAGCTATCAGTCCGGTCCGCGACCGGCAGAGACCGGCCGATCGGCTCCACACGGCGAGAGGTTCATTCGTCGGCCGACAGTAGTTACTACGCGAGAACCGATGAGCGAGGACACACTCGATCGGCGGGCGCTACTCCGGACTTGCGCCGGCGCTGGCATCCTCGGCACTACCGGCTGTATAGGCTCGTCGGGGGAGTCGAGTATCGAAGGCGCGACCGTCGAAACCGTCGCGACGGGCCTGCAGAGCCCGTGGGGACTCGACTTCCTGCCCGACGACCGCGTCGTCCTCACGGAGCGCGTGGGAGCGATGGCAGTTGTGGCTCCGGAATCTGGCGATATCGAACGGGTCGACGGAATCCCGAACGTCTCGACGGCCGGTCAGGGCGGCCTTCTCGACGTCACGCTCCATCCCGACTATCCGGAGCCTGCGTGGCTGTATCTGACCTACTCGGGGGGCAATGGTGGCAGCGCGACGGCGACGATGCTTGGTCGGGGGCGATTCGATCCCGATACGGCGGCGCTTACTGGGTTCGAGCGCCTGCACGTCGCTGAGCCCTTTGTCGAGAGCGACGCCCACTACGGTTCTCGAGTAGTCTTCGGCCCGGACGGCGCGATATACGTGACCGCCGGGGACCGACAGTTCAAGGATTTCGGCCCCGAGCACGTCGCCCAGGATCCGACGAACGAGCTCGGCACGACGCTCCGCCTCGATCCGGACGGGACGGTTCCGGACGACAACCCTTTCGTCGACGACCCGGACGTGGAGGATGCGATATTCAGCTACGGCCACCGCAACCCACAGGGGTTGACCGTCCACCCGGAAACCGACGAACTCTGGCAGAGCGAGCACGGCGAGGAGGACGGCGACGAACTCAACGTTATCGAGCGAGGCGGCAACTACGGCTGGCCGATTGCTACCTACGCCTGCCGGTACGGAACCGACGACCCGGTCGGTGATCGACCGGACGAGCGCGAGGACCTGGTCGAACCGGTGTACTACTGGGAGTGTGGCTCCGGCGGCTTCCCGCCCGCGGGGATGACGTTCTACGACGGGGACGCGTTCCCCGACTGGCGCGGCGATCTGTTCGTCGGCAACCTCGCAGGGCGCTCGCTCGGGCGGTTCGCCGTCGACGGGCGCGAGGTGACCGAACCCGATCCACTGCTTGCGGGACGGGGCTGGCGGATCCGCGCGGTCGCAGAGCACCCCAGAACCGGGCATCTCTACCTAGTTATCGACGACGAGGACGCGCCGCTGGTCCGCCTCGTTCCGGAGACGTAGCCGGCCCGGCGGGGTTCACCCGCGGTCCGGTCCGAACTGCCGCCAGCCTACGAAGCCACTGACCGAGGCGACAAGGACGAGGAGCGACTCCGTGTTGGCCCCGCTCGTGAGAACGAAAAAGACGGCAAGTGGGATCGCTAGCCCGAACGCGACCGACGGCCTGTCTGCAACCTCTCTGTCGATCAGCGTCGCGGCGACGCCCAGCAGGAGCAGGCCAGCACTGACCCCCGCGAGCACGTCAACGAGGTAGTGCACGCCGAGAGCGAGGCGGGTGAAACAGACCGTCGCGACGATTGCTGCCGCGCCCGCGAAGCGCCGTCTCCGCGTGCTAACCGTGAGGACCGCCGCCAGCGCGACGTAGACGACAGTGCTGTTGAAGGCGTGCCCGCTGGGAAACCCGTAGCCCCCCGCCATCGCAGTCGCCTCGTAAATCGGCTGGATCAGTTCCGGCAGTGCCGCGGGGTCGGCCAGTGGCTGGTCAGGACGGGGAAACTGAAAGAACTCTTTCAGGCCGTTGTACAGCCCTAGCCCTGCCAACCAGAGCCCTCCAACCGTTGCGATGTCCTCGCGTCTCGCCACGCCAGACACGTACAGTACCGTCAGGAGAAGCGCCAGAAACCAGACGTCACCCAACTGAGTGAGCAGGGCGACGACCACGGCCAGCGACTCCGGGATGGCCTCCTGGATCGGCCCTAGCTCACCGAATCCTCTCGACATACCGGCGCGTAATCAGGACTAACGGATAGCTTTTCAGGTTCGTCGACGAGCACGCGCTAGTCGAACATTCCCGTCGACATGTAGCGCTCGCCGCTGTCCCAGTAGACCGTCACGACCAGCGGGCCGTCGGCGTCGTTGCCCTCCGGTTCCGCGATACGCTCGGCGACACGTTTCGCGGCGAGGTTCGTCCCGCCGCTGGACTGCCCGACGAGAATCCCCTCCTCGCGTGCGAGTCGGCGGCACTCGGCTTCGGCGTCGTCGAGGCTCACCGTCTCGACATCGTCGATCAGATCGACGTCGAGGTTCTCGCTGACGAAGCCGGGTCCCATCCCCTGAAAGTCGTCGTGCCCGGATTCGCCGGTCGAGAGCACGGCGTTCTCCTCGGGTTCGACGGCGACGACATCCATCTCGGGGAAGGCCTCGCGGAGGCGGCGGGCCGTCCCGCTGATCGTACCGCCGGTCCCGACGCCGGCAACGAAGGCGTCTACCTCGCGGTCGCCGATCTGTTCGAGAACCTCGACCCCCGTCGTCTCGTAGTGCGCTTCCGGGTTGGCGGGGTTCTCGAACTGACCTAGCTGGGTCGCCCCGGCCGCTTCCAGTTCGTCCGCGCGCTCGCGGGCCGCGGAGATGTCGCCCTCGACGAGTTCGATCTCCGCACCGTAGGCGCGCATGATCTGTCGTCGCTCCTCGGATTTCCCCTCGGGCATCACGAGCGTCATATCGTAGCCTCGCGCCGCGGCGACGAGCGCGAGTCCGATCCCCGTGTTCCCGCTCGTCGGTTCGACAAGCGCGTCGCCCGGCGAGATAACACCCTCGTCCTCGGCGGCGCGGACCATCGCCAGCGCCGGCCGGTCCTTCGCCGACCCGCCGGGATTGAACGACTCGATCTTCGCCGCGATCGTCGCCCCGTCCGGCGAATCGACCTGTACGAGCGGCGAACCGATCGTCTCGAGAATGCTCGTCTTCATTTATACTCCCGTTCACAGGCAAGGCCTAAAGAGTGAGCGGATCCGGTGCGGGGCTGTTATACTCTCCCGGTGCCAACGGGCGCGTATGAGTCTCGAAACGATGGAACCCACGCCGACGTGGGACGGTACGGCGCACGAGCGCACGGTCGAGGTATTCGAAGCACTGGACGACCTCACGTTCAAAGTGTGGGGTGCGGACTGGTGCAAGGACTGCCGCCGGGAGCTACCGGACTTCGCCGCCGCGCTCGACGCGGCCGGCGTCTCGGAGGACCGAATCGAGCAGTACGCGGTCGACCGCGACAAGGAGGGCCCGCTTACCGACGAGTACGACGTCGAACTGATCGCGACGATCGTCGTCGAGCGCGACGGCGAGGAGGTCGCACGGTTCGAAGAAGAGGAGCCAGTGCCCGCGGCTATCTATCTCGCCGATCAGCTACGCGAGTCGGAACTACCTCACTGATCGGCCGGTTCGGTCTCCCTATCCTCGCCTCCCTGCCCCTCGACCAGCCAATCGCGCAGTTTGAAGCCGACGAATAGCCCGCCGACGAGCAACACGGCCGCCGCCGTGATCGGATCGAGGACGAACGAGACTGCGTTGTAGACCACGAGCGTCCCGATCCAGACGACCGCCGCGAGGACGAGTAGCTGTAACCAGCCGTTTCGCATCCGCTCGCCCGGCGTCTCGCCGGAAATCGACCACCAGGATCCGTCGGTCACGGCGACCACTCTCCGTTCATCGCCCGTACGGAGGAGACAAAGACGGGTAAGCGTAGCGTCTCGGCACAGCTACCAACGTCAAGCGAGTGCCAGGGGGGCGTTTAAGTCTACCCGCCACCCAGTGCCGTCCACAGCGAATGCCCGGGCCCCCCGACGGACCGTGGCCGGATCGCGCGGAGACCGTCGACCGACCGGCGACGCTGACGGTGCTCGGCGTCGATCGCGGCGACGACGGGCTTCCGGAGACGCTCCGCGATGCCGTCCCCGAGGACGCCGACGCGCTGTTCACCGACCGGGATGGGACGGTGCTCTCTCGACGCGACCGCTGGCAGGCGTACGGACTAAATCCTGCGCTGGCGCTACTCGGTATTCCGGCCGCGGTTGCAGTCCTCAGCGACTACGTTAGCTACGGAACCACGAGCAGGGAGTTCGACCGGCAGGCAGTCGAGGCTGTCGCCGGGGGGCGAGACCTGCCAATCGAACCGGTGGGTCGGTCACCGCTCGCAGCGGTCGATACCGTCTCACTGCCGTGGCATCTCGGTGGCTGGGTCGTCACGCTTGTCCTGCTACTGGCGGCGATCTACGGACTCCTCGCACCCGGACTCGGCGGCGTCGTCTTCCTCGTGGCCGCGGTCGCACTGGCGAGCGCGTACGTTCTGGCGTATCTCGGCGCGACGATCGAGAGCGAGAGCGCCCGCCTATTCGAGAGGATTCGCCAAACTGCCGAGGAGCAGTCCTACGACCACCCGGTCGCGGTCGTTCGGCGTCGACACGTCCCGTCACTGACCGACCACGCGAAGGAGGCACGGATCAGAACGCAGGAGTGGACGCTCAGTCCGACGACGGATCCCGACTGGATCCCGGAGTGAGCGGACCGGTTCTGGAGGGGCAACGAGGGAGTACCGCGACTGGAAAGGGAGGGTTTACAGTCGACTGCACCGTTCTCCCGGCCGTGCGAATCGAGAATAGCTTCATTCCCGTCCAGGGCGTCGGCGAGGCGACTGAACAGAAACTCTGGTCGAACGGGATCACACACTGGGACGAATTTGACGGCTCGGTCGTCGGCCCGACGCGCGCCGACCGGATAGAGACCTTCATCGCGGACGCGTGGCCCCACCTCGACGACGGCGACGCTTCCTTTTTCGATCGAAACCTCCCCTCGGGCGAGCGCTGGCGACTCTACGAGAACTTCCGCCCGGAGACCTGTTTCTTCGACATCGAGACGACCGGCCTCGACCATCACCGGGACCGCGTGACGACCGTGAGCTTTCACCGCGACGGCGAGACGACGACGCTCGTTCAGGGCGAGGATCTCACCGCCGACACGCTGGCACGGCAGTTCGAGGACGCCAAGCTACTGGTGACGTTCAACGGCAAGCGCTTCGACGTGCCCTTCCTCGAAACGTCGTTCGGCGTCGACCTCGACATGCCTCACGTCGATCTGATGTACCCCTGCAAACAGCTCGGCTACTCGGGGGGACTCAAATCGATCGAGGGGGAACTCGGCGTCGAGCGTGACGAACCCGATATCACCGGGAAAGACGCTGTCAGACTCTGGCGCGAGTACGAACGCGGCGACGAGAGCGCGCTCGACACGCTGGTCTCGTACAACCGTGACGACGCAGTAAACCTCCAGTCGCTGATGGAGACGGTACAGGATAAGCTCCATCAGGACGTCTTCGAGACGGCCCGCGAGCAGTAACAGTCCCTTTCTCACCGGGCGGGGATCCCCGGCCGCTACCCGACGATCAGTTTTCGTCGTCCGATTCCTCACCGTTGGATCCGTCCCCGGATTCCTCGTCGGGGCGCTCGTCCTGCACGAGCACGGCGGCGATCCGCGTCCCCGTGACGTCCTCGACGGTAAGCCGCCAGTCCCTGACCGTCACCTCGTCGCCGACCTCTGGGGCCCGTCCGAGTTCCGCGAGCACTAGCCCGCCGATGGTCTCGAACTCGCCCTCGAAGTCGGCCCCGAACGCATCGTTGACCTCCGTGAGCGTGACACCGCCGTCGACGAGCGCCGTCCGGTCGTCCCGGCGATCGATCGTCGGTTCGCGTGCCTCCTCGTCGAACTCGTCACGGATATCACCGACGACCCGCTCGACGAGGTCCTCGGTCGTCACGATCCCCTCGAACGCGCCCCATTCGTCGATGATGGCGGCCATCTGTTGGCTCTCGGACTGCATCTGAGTCAGGAGTTCGCTCGCACGGGTCGTCTCGGGGACGACTGGCATCTCGCGTGCGAGTTCGCCTGCTGTACTCTCTTTTGCGTCTACATCGCTGGATTCGCTCACGCGCATCACGTCTTTCACGTCGACGAAGCCGACGACCTGATCGGTGTCGGAGCCGTCAACGACCGGATAGCGGGTGTGGCCCTGCTCGATGATCAGCGTGCGGAGGTCGGACATGGACATGTCGGCGGGCACGGAGACCACGTCCGGACGCGGGACCATCGCCTCGCGTACGCTGACGTCGTCGAACTCGAACACGCGCTCGATCATCTCGACTTCCTCCATGTCGATGTTACCCTTCCTGCCCGCGCGGGCGAGGACGGTGCGGAGTTCGCTCTCGGTGAAGGTCTCCTCGCTCTCGGAGGCCGGGGGGATCCCGATTAGCCGCGTAAAGTAGTTGGCCGTGCCGTTGAAGACGATGATCCCCGGCACGAACACGAAGTAGAACGCTCGCATCGGCGCTGCGACGAACAGTGCGACACGTTCGGCCTGTGCGATGGCGATCGTTTTCGGCGCGAGTTCGCCGAAGACGACGTGGAGGAACGTGATGAAACCGAACCCTAACCCGAACGCCACCAAGTGGACGATGCTCTCGGGGAGTATTGGTGCCAGCACGGGATCGAGGAGGGCTGCGACCGCCGGCTCCCCGATCCACCCCAGACCGAGCGATGCGATGGTGATGCCCAGTTGCGTGACGGCGAGATAATCGTCGAGGTTGTCCATCGCCGCTTCTAGCTGTCCAGCGCCCGCTTTTCCTTCATCGACGAGCGTGTCGACCGCTTCCGATCGGATCCGGACGTAGGCGAACTCCGCGGCCACGAAAAACCCGTTCAGGACGACCAACAACAGCGCCGCGAGGAGCCGTCCGCCCGAGACCAGGAGGTCTACCATGCTATCCGCCCCTTGTTGCAGGCCTGCACACGCGTGAAAGAGGAATCGGGCGCTACCAGTACGGACGACCGCTCGCTACGTGATACGATCTGTTCACTCATGGTAGAAGGGATATTTTTCAGATGATAGCCCTCCCACAAGAGAGTGTCGAGAGCCTCTCAGCACGATTCGGACTGGCTGACGCCGTGTTCGAGCGTTCCGATCCCCTCGATCTCGATTTCGACGAGATCACCGTCTTCCAGTGGGCCGACGCCCTCGGGCGTTCCGGTCGATATCACGTCGCCGGGTTCGAGAGTCATATACGCCGTAATCTCCTCGATTAGCTCCGGGACCGAGAAGATGAGGCGGTCTCGCGTCGAATCCTGCCGGATCTCACCGTTTACCCGAAGCCGGATCGCGGCGTCCTCCGGGACGTGCTCTGGCGATGCGACGACCGGACCGATGGGTGCCGCGCCGTCGAACGCCTTCCCGCGAACCCAGTTGGTTTCCCGGCGCTGATCGTCCCGGTTCGAGATGTCGTTGACACAGGTAAACCCCTCGACGACGTCCATCGCCTCGGTTGCGTCGACGTTGCGACACTGCTCGCCGATGACGACCCCGAGTTCGGCCTCGTGTTCGATCTGTTTCTTCCCGGCCGGAAGGGTCACCGCATCGCCGTGGCCAGCCAGCGTGTTCGGCGGCTTCAGGAAGAGCAAGGGTCGGTCCGGGACGTCTTCGCCACGTTCGGCGGCGTGGTCGGCGTAGTTGCGACCGATACAGACGAGTTTCTCCGGCGTCGTCGGCGGCAGGACGTCGACGCTCGACAGGTCGTAGCGACTGTCGCCGAACCGGACGACGCCGTCTTCGTCTAGCTCACCGCGTCGAGTCGAACCGGCAGGATCTCGAAAGCGAACGGATCTCATAGCGGACACTCGTCGCCCGGCGCGTTAAAAGTTCAGAAAACGGCGAACGCTCAGTCCGCGCCGACCGCGGTCGTCCCGGACTCGGCGCGCGCGGACCGCCAGTACGCCTGCAGATACGCGCCGACGAACATCCCCGCGATGCCGATCAGAATCGGATAGTTGCCGATCCCGAGGCTCGCGTAGGCCGCACCGGGACAGATACCTGATAGCCCCCAGCCGATACCGAAGATCGAACCGCCCGAGAGGACGTTCTTGTCCATCGACTTGAGCCGACGCTCGTAGGGGCGGCCCGTCAGCGGCGCGTCCTCACGGAGTCGCATCGCGAGGAAGATTGTCAGCGCCGTGACCGTCGCGGCCCCACCCATCACGAACACCAGACCGAGGTCGACTAGCTGGAGGAACGAGAGCACGACTTCGGGCCGGGCCATCTCGCTGAAGCCGAGTCCGAAGCCAAAGAGGATCCCGCCGAACAGGACGAGTGCGAGAAAGGTTGTGCCACTCTCTTGTTCTGACATTACGGGCTCACCCCGGCGAGACTGACGAGCATCGCAGTTCCGATCGCGACGGCCATGAACACCGCGACGTTCGCGATGGACGTCTGGGAGAACGAGCCGACGCCACAGACGCCGTGACCCGACGTGCAGCCTTTCCCGAGTCGGGTCCCGATACCGACGAGGACGCCGCCGCCGAGCAACCGCCACCACTGGACGTCGGTCGTCCAGATCCCGTCCTGAAAGGCGAGCGCGTAGAGCCCCGCGCCGAGGACGATACCGACGGTGAACACGACGCGCCAGTCGCGCGAGGTGACGAACCGTCGTTGCTGGAGGCGCGGGAGCTTCGAGCCGTACGAGAGCGTCGACTCTAGAAACGTGCTCGCGCCCGCGGTGATTCCCGTGCCCAGATAGATCGCCGAGGTCCCGAGTCCGATGAAGACGCCGCCGATCAGATAGTGCCAGACATGATTCGGAAACAGTGCCTCGAACGTGAGCGTGAGGAGAACGGGATCGATCATGGGATCTCTCGTTGCCCGGACAACGTGCCCGTTCTGTATGTCGGTTCCGATCCTCCCGTGAACTGCGAGAACGGCTGACAGTCCCGCGGAACACGTTCACACGGCGATGTTGTAACGACAGGTTTAAGCAAAATAGCCAGCAACTCGAAGACACGCTTCGCACGAGCGAAGTGCGCTCCGTTGGTGTAGTCCGGCCAATCATTTCGGCCTTTCGAGCCGATGACCTGGGTTCAAATCCCAGACGGAGCACTACAGCGAACGCAGTGAGCGAAGCGCGCACGTTCTGGGATTTGAACTACGCAAATCGAACGTAGTGAGATTTGCATCCGAGTTCAAATCCCAGACGGACCACTCTTCTGAGAAACGAAGTGACGAAGAAGGAAGCGCACGCTCTGGGATGTGAATCGGACCAGTCGCGCGCAGCGTTAGCGAGCACGTCTGGGCGTGGTTCAAATCCCGCAGAAACAGTCCTATTGGGTGTACCTGTCTCTCACGGCAGAAATACGTCGACGTGTCCACTCGACCCATTTGGCACCCAACACAACCACAAGCGCTGATCCTCCCGGCAAAACAGGCTACTAATCACTGAGCATGAGCGACGCGTATGCTGAAGGCGTCAGAATCGACGTTTACTGTGACGACGTCTCGACTGTGAACGTCCCGAAGTTCGAGACAGTGATCCGGCAATCCTGGTACCAGAACGAGACTTCGATCGGGGGATCCGTAGAACCCGAAGACGACATCAGGTCAGTCAGTGCACTGGGGTTGATGCTGTCGTAGAGTGGCGGCATTGCCGTCACGTCCTGATCGGTGATGTCGGCGATCCGTTCGACGATGGGGACGACGATATCGCTCTCCGAATCGTTTGTGAGATCATATACTTCGGCGTCAGGGTCGCTGGATGTGCTTCGGTTTAAAAATCGTGAAGAACTGTTGTCTGAGCTGATTATTTCGTTGTCCATACCTGTGTTACACGGAGGATCGAAATAAGGACATAGACTGACTAGTCAGCCCCGTCTGTGGCAGACTTCTCGAAAAGGTGCTGAAAGACGGTCTGCTGGGCTCTACGGAGGTGTTGGTTGAACGTCTGTCTGGTCACGCCGAACCGCTCGGCCAGTTCGTCGCCGCTGCTCGTGCGTGGCGAGTCGAAGTAGCCGCTGAAGTACGCGGCGTTGAGCGTGGCGAGCTGTCGGTCGGTAAGCGCATCTTCGATGATGTCGTACAGCAGGTGCGGCGAGTACACCAGTTCTTCCGATACCAGTTCGACATCGGGATGGAACTCCGCGATTCCCTCGGCGGCCAGACGGGGATCCACGTCACCCGGTAGTTCGCCCCAAAACCGGACCTGATCGTGCGCGACGACGATAGCCCGTGGCTGGCCGCCGAGCGACTGGAACACTTCGGCCGCGGTCGCCGACTCGGCGCGGGCTTCGATACGACTATAACCATCGATGGTACTGAGCAGGCGGACGTTGACGTAATGGGGCACCTCTTCGACGGCGGCGACGAAATCACCCGCAGAGAGGTCCCGCGTCCCCATGTACTGAATGGTCGCCCCGTCCGGTAAGGACACGACGGATTCGACTTCGAGCCGGTGTTCGCCTGCTTCAACACGAAGAGACGGCGGGACCGCCGACTGGTTCGCCCGAAACTCGACCCGCTGCATGTGATCGCTACTCAGCTGTGCTTCCCGGCGTTTCAGCGCAGTCACGTCCTGAAAGGCGACGACGACGAACTCGACCTCGCCGTGTTCGTCCAGCAGTGGCGCGGCGTTGTTCGTTAGCCACCGTTCGGAGCCATCCGGAAGTTCGAGCCGCTGTTCGTAGCCGAACTCGGGCTTCCCCGACTCGAAGACGCGCGTGACCGGGTGATCGTCGACCGCAACCGGCCCACCTTCGTGATAGATATCCCAGTCTGACGAATGGTATGTACGACCGAGGAGTTGCGCGCGCGGACAGTCGAGCGTCGTCGTCGCGCGCTCGTTGGCATGCGCGACCTCACCGCTCGTATCGATCACGACCATCGCGATCGGATTCGCCTCGAACACCCGTCGTGCGAGACTCTCGGAGAGGGTGCCCCCATCGCCGTCGGATTCGCTGTCCAGGGCCGACTCGCCGCTCCGCGAGCCGTCGTCCGAGGTGTTCGTCATGCTCTCTCCGTCTCGTTATTACTCGCGGAAAGAGCAGGCTGTCGACAGTTCCGCTCCCGGTCGGGTGCCGGCCCCCTGACTGGTGTGGGAACGGTTCGCCGATGGAACGGCGGACCGAAGGGTCGATTTCTGGCCACAGCAACCGTATGGTCTCAGTGAACAAGTGTGTTTCAGGGGGGTCGTGTCGGATCCCTCCGCCCTCGAATCACGGCTACCGCTGGAGTGCCTCCGGAAAAATGCTCTCCGGGAGGTACGCGGAAACAGTCCAGTGGGGCGCGTTAACGACCTGATTGAGCTTCAGATCGACAGCCGCCGAACAGAGGATGTAGGCCTCCTCGCGGGTCAGATCCCGCTCGTTGTGAAGATGGCTAACCATTGACCGAACCGCTTTCTCGCTCGCGCTGTACAGATCCTCGTCGATGCCCGACGTACCGAACATGCGTTCGTCACGACCGGTGGGGGTAAACGGCCCGTCAGTCTCGAACTGTGGCTGATTGATCGTCAGATCCGAACGTAGATCGAACCGGCACGTGACCGACATCGGTGCCTCGATTCCCGTCCCGCAGACTTCGCCGTCCCCCTGTGCGGCGTGACAGTCGCCGATACTGAACAGGGCATCCTCGACCGCGATAGGGAGATACACTGTCGATCCTGCGGTAAGGTGCTTGATGTCGACGTTTCCTCCCGTCGAGCGCGGCGGGAACGTACCGTACTCGCCTTCTTCTGCGGGTGCAACGCCGACGATACCGGGGAACGGAGCCACGGGCACCTCGATATCGTTCACGAACCGCGCGACGTCTCCATCTAGCTCCCAGACATGGAGTGCCGGCTCCGGGAACTCGTCGGCCAGCAAGCCGTGTTCCATCGCTCCCGGGAGCACCAGTGTGTAGCCCCAGCCCCGATGCTCGACATCGAGTATCTCTACCTGTAACACGTCACCCGGACGAGCACCCTCGACGGCGACGGGGCCGGTCAATGAGTGGACCTGATCGACGTCTAGGTCGGGAAGCGTTGCGGGAGTCGAATCCGGTTCGACCTGGCCGTTCGTTGCGTCCCGACACGTGAACTCGACGACATCACCCGGATCGATCCGTTCTACCGGGTCGATTCCCTTGTCCCACGCGGTGTGTACACCCTCTGTATCGGCGCTCACGCGATGGTCGATAACCGGGGGGTCCTCGGTCATGTGACCGCACTACAGTACTCAGGGGTAAATAGACCACTTACTGTGTCGAACCGCAGAGTAGGAGACGTCAGCCGAACAGTTCGGGTGCGACGTCGGCGGAGACGTGTTCAGTGGGCTGACGGGTGCTCTCGGTCGCTCCTTCGTCATCCCGTCTCTCCTGGGACCGCTCAGTCATCTGCGGATGCCGCACCTCCGGCACTCTCCGCGTCCCCGTCCGAAAACGGGTACCACGACTGTTTGGCGTCGGTCAGACACGGATCCTGGTAGGTCGTCTCTTCGGGTTCGCTGAGTTCGATGAGGGCCTCCTCGCCGGTCGCGTCGACCCACTGGCGGAACGTCTGTCCGGGTTCTCGGTGAGCGGCGAACGCCTCGACGAGGTTCCGGATTGCCCCCGGAACTTCGTCAGCGGGGATCCGCTGTCTGATGTAGTCGACGAAGGACGGCTCTTCGCCGATGCCGCCGCCGACACCCAGGTCGAGTGCCTCGACCATCTCGCCGTCCTTGCGGGCTCGCATCCCCAACAGGCCGATATCGGCGGTGTTGGCGTGCCCACAGTCGGCCGTACAGCCCGAGAAGTGCATCTTTAGCTGCTCGACGTCGTCGGGCAGTTCGACGTTGTCGCGGAGCCAGCGTAGCATAACAGCCATCCGCGCTTTGGTTTCGACGAGCGCGAGCGAGCAAAACTCGGTCCCCGTACAGGCCATCGCTCCACCGACGAACGGGTTCGGCTCGGGCTTGTGCTTCGAGAGCAGTGGCTCGTCGAGCAACTCGTCGATCCGGTCGGCATCGACATCGACGATGATCGGGTTCTGGCGGCGGGTGAGCCTGAGTTCGCCGGTGCCGTACTCCTCGGCGAGGTCGGCGAGTTCGATCGCTTCCTGGGCTTCGAGGCGTCCAATCGCGACGTTGATACCGACGTAGTAGTTCCCGTCCTGCTGTTCGTGAACACCCAGATAATCCGCCTTCCCCTCCTCACTGGGGCGGCCGGCGTTGTACGTGTACTCCTCCCGCATATCTTCGCCTGCACTCCGTAGTTCGAAGTCGACGTACACCGCTTCGAGCAGGTCACGGATCCAGTCGGTGCCGTGCTCGTCGACGAAAAAGCGGGAGCGGTTCTTCGATCGGACCTCCCGGTTGCCGTGTTCGTGGTAGAGTTCGACGAATCCGCGAACGACCTCGAACGCCTCGTCCTGCGTGACGAACACGTCGAGTGGGCGGGCGACCCGAGGTTCGTGACCGCCGAGTCCGCCGCCGACGCGGACGTTGAACCCGATTACCTCCTGTTGGTCTATCTCCTTCCGTGCAGGCTCCAGTCCGATGTCGTTGATCGAGTCCTGTGCGCTTCCGTCGGGCGTCCCGGAGATGCTGATGTTGAACTTCCGGGGCATGTTACAGAGCGCGTTGTCCCCGCGGATCTCCTCCTGGAAGCGTTCGAGTAAGGGGAGCGTCTCGACGACTTCGTCTTTCTCCTTGCCGGCGACCGGACTGCCGGTGATGTTTCGCATGGTGTCGCCGCCGGCCGACCGGGTCGTGACCCCGACTGCTTCGAGTTTCTCCCAGATCTCCGGGACGTCTTCGAGTTTGATCCAGTGCAGTTGTACCGACTGGCGGGTGGTAAAGTCGAGCCATCCGTTCCCGAACTCCGGGTTCGAGGTGGGGCCGACGGCGTACTCTCTGGCGACCTCACCGATAGCCCGAAGTTGGCCGGGTTCGAGGCGACCGTTGCAGTTGGTCAGCCGCATCATGAAGTAGCTCTCCTGGCCGGATCGCTGGTGGAAGACGCCACAGAACTTGAACCGGGAGAACCACGCTTCACGCTCGTCCTCCGGTATCGACTCGAAGCCCTGTTCTGCGAACTCGATCAGTTTCTCACGGACTTCGTCACCGTACAGTTCGTCTTTGAACGCCTCTTTTTTGTGTGCCATCAGTCGGCACCTCGTTGGACGATATGTATCTTCTTCGCCATTCTACTGTGCATACGAACAACTGCCATGGGTTTTAATTCGGATATGGGCATAAAAGGCTAATCATTTAACAAATACGAAAATAATGGTAGTAGGCGAGTAAACGACCACCGGACAGAAATCCCGCCATAGTATTCATATATAAGCAACTGAATTTTAACTCCCAGAGAAAGTTCGGCGGATAACTACACGATCGAAAACAGCATGATTGTTCAGGCGAACTGCCGGTCGTTCAGGCAAACCTGCGCGCGTGGATGTGCGCACACGAATGTCCGGAAAATCAAACAATTTCTTAAATAATACACCCATCGGAACAGTTATACCGCTGACTTCCACATATTCGGGCAAGATCAGTACAGTAATGAACGACACTATGCGCCGCAGTCAGGATGTGCTCAGCGATCACGGAACGAGTGAGCTGAGAGATTTCGCGCCGGAAACTGCGACTCGTCTCGATGGACGGAGAGTGCAATGAACGGCTGGACGCCGACGACCTGTATGCGCTGTGCCGTCGGCTGTGGCCATCTGCAGAAAGGCGTCGACACCGGCTACGGACTCGACACGGTCCGCGGGGATGCGAACCATCCGGTAAACCGGGGATTGGCGTGTCAGCGAGGGATCGACGAGACCGCAGATCCCGGCGGCGAGTGGCTGACGCGGCCACTCGTTCGGAGGGATGGCTCGCTCGTCCCGACTAACTGGGACACCGCAATCGAAATCGTCGCCGAGGAGTTTCGGTCAGCCCTCGAAGCGACCCCCGACGGCGTCGCCGTACTGGGGAGCGGCCAGCAGACGAACGAGGCGGCCTACGCGCTGGGAAAACTCGCTCGAGGCGGCTTCGGCACGCGGTATTACGACGCCAACACCACGCTGTGTATGGCGTCGGCCGTCACGGCCTACTACCAGGCGTTCGGCAGCGACGCACCGCCGCCGACCTACGACGACATCCCGGAGGCCGAGACGCACCTGATCTGGGGTGCGAATCCTGCGGCGGCCCACCCGGTGATGTACCGGTGGATCGCCGACAGCGCCGGCGACGACGGCAGTCAGATGATCGTTGTCGATCCGGTCGAGAGCGAGACCGTAGACGATGCCGACGAGCACGTCCAGCTAGAGCCCGGTACCGACCTCGCCTTCGCACGCGCCGTGCTGGCCCAACTCGTCGACGACGGAGGTATCTGCGAGAAGTTCGTCGAGGAGGCGACCGTCGGTTTCGACGCCCTGCTCGCGGAGTTACCGAGCGTAGAGGCTGCTGCGAAAACGGCGGGCGTGTCCGTCGAGACGGTCGAGCGCGTCGCGAACGCCTTCGGGGATCAGACGCTGGTCTACTGGGGGATGGGCGTGAACCAGAGCGTACAGGGGACCGCAACGGCGCGGGCCCTCATCGACCTCTGTCTGGCGACCGATAACCTTCGACCGGGAAGTGGCCCATTCTCCCTGACCGGTCAGGCTAACTCCATGGGAACGCGGCTCTGCTCCTCGAAGGGAACCTGGCCGGGTCACCGGCCGTTCGGTGCAACCGAGGACCGAAACGTGATAGCCGACGCCTGGGGTGTCCCCGAGACCCGCCTGCCCGACGACCGGGGTCCCGGACCGGTCGGCATCGTCGACGCGCTCGCCGACGGCGACCCGGAGGCGTGCTGGACTGTCGCGACGAACCCGGTTGCGGGGATGCCCGACGCCGACCGCGTCAGGGAAACCCTCTCCGAGACGTTCCTCGTCGTCCAGGACGCCTTCATGACCGAGACTGCCGAGGTGGCAGACGTCGTGTTGCCGGCCGCGACGTGGGGCGAATCGGAGGGGACCGTGACCAACATGGAGCGGACGGTGTCACGGGTCCGGGCCGCAACCGAGACGCCCTCCAAGGTCAGACAGGACATCGACATCATCGCCACCATCGGCCATCGAGTCGACGGCGAACTGTTCGAGCAGTCGGTCCTCGACCCGGAGTCGGCGTTCGAGGAGTTCCGCGAGCTGACGGACGGTACACCGGCGGATCTCTCAGGAATCACCTACGACCGATTGAAGTCAGAGATAGCGGTTCGCTGGCCAGCACCCGACACCGATACGCAGGGTAGCTACCGCTACTACTCCGAGGACGGGTGGTCGTTCCCAACGTCCTCGGGCCGGGCACGGTTCTCGACGGGAACACACGCCGGACTCGCCGAACCGACCGACGAGACCTATCCGCTGACGCTGACAACCGGGCGACAGCCCGACGCGTACAACACCGGCGTCCGGAGCCGTGGCGAGGCCACAGACGACCCTCCGGTCGCACGGATCCATCCGGAGACGACGCTGACTCACGGCGAGGCGTTCGAGCGGGGGAAGACCGTAGTAGTCTCTCGGCGGGCGTCGGTGACGGTGACGGTCCAGCCGGACGAAGGTGTGCCCGAGGGGCTGCTCTGGCTCCCGATCCACCACCCGGCAGTCAACGCACTCACGCTCCCGACGGTCGATCCGGAATCGGACGAACCGAACTTCAAACAGTGTGCCGTCGACGTCCGCAAGCCCTCCCGATCGAACCCACTCACCGAAGGGGCGATCGGTCCGGGAGAAGAGGGGACCTCCTCGGCCGAGAGTGATTAGCATCGGGACGAATCAATGCATCGCCAGCACCGTTCAACGATGATCGTTCGTGGTATAGAAGCGGTTATGCGCGTACATCCACTACGGCTTCCTAACTCACTTTTTCAGACAATGGACACCAGTATCGCAGCGACCGACGGATCGATCCTTACAAACGGAGTTCCGAGGCCACGATGACCGACTGGAAACCGACGACCTGTATGCGGTGTGCCGTCGGCTGTGGACTGCTCCACCGCGCTGTCGACGACGAGAAGGGCGTCACCAGCGCCCACGGGGATCCCGACCACCCGACAAACGATGGGGGCGACTGCCAGCGGGGGATCCGTGAGACTGTCAATCCGGGCGGTGAGCGGCTGACCGAGCCGCTGGTTCGTCGTGGCGGACGGCTCCAGCCGACGGACTGGGATACGGCACTCGGCGTCGTGACGACGCGGCTGATCGAAGCACTCCGGAAAGACCCATCCAACGTGTCGGTCATCGGCAGCGGCCAGCAGACCAACGAGGCGGTGTACGCGCTAGGAAAGCTTGCACGCGGCGGGTTCGGAACGCCGTATTACGACGCCAACACGGGACTCTGTATGGCGTCGGCGGTGACGGCGTACGACCGTGCCTTCGGCGGCAACGCGCCACCACCGACCTACGAAGACGTGCCGGCCGCCGAGACCCACATCGTCTGGGGGGCGAACCCTGCGGTCGCGCATCCGGTACTGTACGACTGGATCGCCGAGAGTGCGGACGGGGACAGAAGTCAACTACTGGTCGTCGACCCCGTAGAGAGCGAGACTGCACGGGACGCCGACGTGCATGTCCAGCCAGAACCGGGGACGGACCTCGCACTGGTGCGGGCGGTACTGGCCCATCTGGTCGAATCGGAGTCGATCGACCGGGAGTTCGTCGAGCAGTACACGAACGGGTTCGAGGGACTCGTCGAGTCGCTTCCCGCCCTGGAGACGGCCGCCGAGACCGTGGGGGTCTCCACCGACCGGATCGCCGAACTCGCGGATGCCGTGGGCCAGCAGACGCTGCTCTACTGGGGCATGGGCGTGAACCAGAGCGTCCAGGGGACCGCGACTGCGCGAGCCCTCATCGACCTCTGTCTGGCGACGGGCAACCTCGGTCCCGGAAGCGGTCCGTTCTCCCTGACCGGGCAGGCAAACTCCATGGGGAATCGAGTGTGTGCCTCGAAAGAAACCTGGCCCGGCCATCAGGAGTTCACCGATACGGAGGCTCGCAAGCGCGTCGCCGCGGCGTGGGGCGTCCCGTTCAGTCGCCTCCCCGAGAGACAGGGCGCTGGCTTCGTTCGGATCGCCGACAAGATCGCCCGCGGCGAGATCGACGTCTGCTGGACCGTCGCCACGAACCCCGTCGCGGGAATGCCCGACGCTAGCTACATCGAAGACGTCCTCTCCGACGTCTTTCTCGTCGTACAGGATGCGTTCCGCTCGGCGACAGTCGAGTGTGCCGACGTCGTCCTGCCGGCCGCGACGTGGGGTGAATCCGTCGGGACCACGATCAATATGGAACGGCGCGTCTCCAGGATTTCGGCAGCAACTGACCCGCCCGGGAAGGTTCGCCAGGATCTGGATATCATCGCCGCCGTGGGCAACCGGATCGATAGCGGTCTCTTCGAATCGCCGCCGATCGATCCCGAAACGGTCTTCGACGAACTCCGCGCTGTGACCGAAGACACGCCGGCGGATCTCTCCGGGATCTCGTACGATCGGCTAGCCGACGAACTGGCGGTGAGGTGGCCCGCACCTGACGTCGCCACCGAGGGCGGCTATTTGTACCACTCCGACGACGGTTGGTCGTTCGATACGGACTCCGGCCTGGCCGAGTTCTCCGCTGCTACGAACAGTCGTGTCCCGGAGCCAACCGACGGGAGCTATCCGCTCACGCTAACAACCGGGCGGCTACCGGACCGATACAACACGGGCGTTCGGAGCCGCCAGAGCGCGGATTCGGCCACACCCACAGCCAGAATGAACCCCAAGTCGGTCGCGGGAGCACTCGAATCGTTCGACCGCGGCCGGACCGTCATCCAATCCCGTCGAGGGTCGGTCACCGTCGATGTCGAGACGGACGAGGCAGTACCGGCCGATATGATCTGGCTTCCGGTCCACGGCGCTGCGATCAACGACCTCACGCTTCCGATGATCGACCCCAAGTCCGACGAACCGAACCTCAAGCAGTGCGCAGTGTCGGTTCGTGCCCCCGACGGATCCTGATCCGATCGAATAGCCGTCCGGCCGAACACCGCCGGAGTCACTGATCGGCGCCCGAGTTTTGATCCCACGAGTTACGATCGAACGGACATGACGAACTATTAGCTCTCCGACAACTAACCGAGCCACGAGCCAGTGTAAAGTTCGCCAATCCGTGAGGAACGCCGCTGAACACCCCCTGCAACCCATGTATAATAGTTAATAATGTTTGAATATTCGCAATTCGGGCTTAGCTATTCAATATATAGACAGTATTTCTGGTTGTTTATTTATTTCTTCTCCAAAATCCGAGTACTAATACACCCCTGCCTGAGGATAGGGCAAACAGTCACTGAGCGTTAGCAAAATACAATGTTTGTAAACCGTTTGACTTATTTGTGTCCCAATTGGTTGGCTAAGCGCAGAAAACAACATGATTAGCAGAACGATACCGAGTATTATTCGACGATTGCGACACACCAGCGAGAAGCAGTTGCGATCGCGGAGTCGATCACCGGCTGAGCACTGGAAACGTTCGAAAGGGAGCCAAACCCGTCCACGGAAGCGTAGCGCTCACAGAGGAGAAAAATCCGATGGTGAAAACGCATGAGGCTAACCGACCTCCTGTACGGCAAATACCGGAACCTGATACTGGCGACGGTGATGTTCAACCTCGGCTTCGTCATCTGGTTCTCGTTCGCTCCGTTCACCGGCAATATCGCCGAGGAATTCGGACTATCCGTAGCCGACCTCGGGGTCGTCGCCAGTGCAGCAATCGTTTCCGTGCCACTTGGTCGAATCCTGATCGGCCCGTTGACCGACAAGTACGGTGCCGACGTAACCGCGAGCGCGACGATGCTGACCGTCGGAACGTTCGCGATAATCAGCGCGTTCGCACAGAGCTACGGCGTGTTCATCGGTTCCCGGATCATCGCCTCCCTCGCCGGAATCACGTTCGTGATCGGGATCCAGCACGTCGCAGAGTGGTTCGAAGAAGAGAACCTGGGAACCGCCGAAGGAATCTTTGCGGGCGTCGGCAACGCCGGTGCGGGGCTCGGAGCCTACTTCACGCTCCCCCGGATCTTCGGTGAGGGCTACGTCGATCCGATCTTCGGGTCGTCGTTCCTGGCGACTTCCTCGAACTGGCGAGCGGCCTTCTTTTACACTGGGGCCCTCGCGATCATCGTCGGTATTCTGTACTACGTCCTCGGTGACGCCGCAAAGTCCCAGGAGAAACGGGACGCGACCAAGGCCGGGATCAGCTGGACGCAGTGGAAGTTTATCGCCACCCGCTACGGCGCAGTCGTCCTCTCGGTCGCCTACATCATGACGTTCGGCCTCGAACTGGCGATGAACGGCTGGCTCGGCACCTACTACCGCGAAGCGTTCGGTCAGGGCGACATCGTCATCGCGGCCACGTTCGCTGCGTCGTTCTCGGTCGCGGCCGGGCTGCTACGACCGATCGGTGGCTACGTCAGCGACGTCGTTGCACGCAACGAAATGGACATCCTGCCATGGTTCGAGGGGCAGTACCGTAATCAGTGGACGTTCACGACGCTCGTGTTCGTCATGATGACGATGTTCGCGATGACGCTTGCCGGCCTTTCCGGAAACATTTACATCGCCGTCGTCGCCGGCTTCTTCGTCGGGATGGGCTGTGCCTTCTCCGAAGGGGCGATCTTCGCGCAAGTCCCGGCGATGTTCCCCAACAACTCGGGATCGGTCGCCGGCATCGTCGGCGGTATCGGGACCACCGGCGGCGTCGTCTACCCGCTCGCGTTCTCCGCCGCCTTCCTGCCGAACCTCCACGTCGGCTACGCTATCGTCGGTACGTCGATGATCCCAATCATCGCACTGACTGCCTGGGTGTTTCAGCCGAAGATCTCGGTCGTCGCAAACAAAGCGGGCCTCCTGGTCTCGACCGACCCGCGCTCGGTCAACGAGGTTTCGGCGGACGACTGAGCGAACAGTCGAGTACCGAACTCCGACAGATCAGTCCACGATCGGATCGGACACGTTCACCGTCACCGTCTCGTCCCCTTGCTCCAGCAGGACGTCGACGCCGAACGTCTCCAGCAGTTCGACGCTCGATTCGACGTGATCGGTCACTGCCGGGATGGCGAGTTCGCCCCCGGCGACGGCGAGTGGGAGCAGCAACTGATCGGCCAGATGCTCGTCGACGACGCCGCCACCGCGCTCGAACTCGCGGAGTCTGGTGACGGCCGCGGTGCCGACTTCTTCTGCGGGTGTCCCGCGCTCGCCGAGCGCCGAGACCCCCGCTCGACCGTCCTCGTACGAGCCAACGACGACGACTGCGGAGCCAGGGGACTCTGCGGAAGCGACCGTCGAGACACGCTCGACGATAGAGGCGTGCTCCGAGAGTTCGTCCGCGGCGGCGGTCGCCTGTCGCGGAGCGACGTCCGAGTCGTCGAGATGCTCGGAGGCCACCGAGTAGATGCGGATGTCGCGGCGCTCGCCGCGCTCGGTCGACCGAATCGGCCCCAGTCTGGAGGGGCCGAGTCGGAGCGTTGCCTCGCCACCGCCGGCGGGGTAGAAGCCGCGGGTTCCCGGTTCGACGGCGGCCTGCAAGCCATGCTGGCGGAGGAAGGGGAGTTTTGCCCGCCGGTAGTAATCCAGCGGCGGCGACCACTTCACGTCGGTGCCGCCGCCCACAGTCACCGACAGCGACTCGTCGAGCAATGGCGCAAGCGGGAGGAGCGTGTCGAACACGAGCGTGATGCTGCCGGCAGTCCCGATGGACGCTTCGTAGCGTCCGCCGGAGACGGCACCCGGATCGATAGTCAGCGTCGTCGAGCCGAGTTCAGCGCCAGTCACGTCGGCATCGCAGACATCGGCGACGAGTTCGACAGCGCTACAGTGCTGGTGTTTCAGTCCGGGATTCGGCCGATTCCCCCGGACGTCTTCGATACGGATCGGCGTGTCGGTCAGTATCGAGAGCGAAAGCGCCGACCGAACGATCTGACCGCCCCCGGCGGTCCCGTCGATATCGAGCATACGCAGACTACCCTCGGCAGCGAGTAAAGTGATGACCCTTCACGCGACCGCGAGGAGGAATCCGACGAGCACGAGAAACGTCAGTAGCGCCTGCGCTACCGTCGACCCGAAAATCCCGATAGTCGTGTACACCGCCGCCGTCATCCCTCGCGAGACGTCGTCGTGTCGGCGGACTTCCAGCAGGAAGACGAGCAGGCTGACGCCGAGGATCATCAGCAAGGGACCGGTTAGAAAGAGCAGTACGACGCCGGCAACGCCTGCAATCCCGGTGACTCGCCACGATGCGCCACCTGCCCTCGCGGAGATCGCGCTGGCGACGAACTCGACGACGAAGGCCAGAACGGCGACCAGCACGAGGCCGCCGAGCACGACGACTCCCGGGTCCGTGTAGCCGGTCGACCACCAGTAGCCGACGACAGCGACTACTGACAGGAGGGGGCCGGGAACCATCGGGACGATGCTCCCGACGATGCCGGCGATCAACAGCACGACTGCGGCGGCGAAGGCGACCTCTACCATGTGCATTCATTGGTGGGTATCGGTAAATGGGGGTTTCGGCTGACCCGAACCGTTACGCCGGACGCGCTCGCAGGGACCGGGATGACAGAACGCGCGGTGGTCGTCGGCGCGTCATGTGGGCGCATGGATCCGGTTCCGAAACGGCTGTTCGCGTAGTTACTCGGAATATCGCGCTCGCTCGTCGAGCGCCGTCTCGGTGCCGTATTCGTCGACGAGTGGCTGGACGGCCCTGCCGAGTGCCCGTTTGCACTGGCCCGTCGAGTGGTAGCCGAGTCGTTCGGTGACAGTCTCCCAGTCGTGGGCCTGCAGGACACGCAGGACGAGCAGGCGTTCGTCCTGATCGTCGAGGCGTGCCTGTTCCTCCCAGTCCAAAAAGTACGCCAGCACCAGTCGGCGGAACGGTCGCGGCGAGACGTCGAAGAGTCCGGGACCGTAGGCCGCCCCGACGACGACGCGCCACTCCCACGCGGTCAGATCGAGCGGGACCGATCCGGCGACCGTGCGAAGCGTCGCTCGAAGGATATCCGAATCCGCATCGGACAGGGCGTCCGAGAGTACGCCGCCGATCCGGCGAACGAACCGCTTGGCGGTCCGGTCACGGAGGTCGCAACCCGCCTCGGAGAGCGGGTCAATCATGATCGCGGAGTACTCGCCGCTGGTGTCGTTCCGGGTCGTAGAGAGATGGAGCGTCGAGAAGCCGTTCCTGTGCCAGAACCGGAGCAACTCCGGCGTTGCACCGTAGCCGACGCCGATCCAGTCGAGATCGGTCGCTACTGCGTGCTCCCGAGCGGCGTCCAGCAACGTCGAACCGAGTCCACGGGAGCGGGCGGCGTGATGGGTAGCGATCCGGAGGACGCGCCAGCCAACCGGCACGGCGGCGCGCTCGTCCCGTAACTGTGTCGTCAGCACGTCCGGGAACATGTTGCCGCGAACGCGCTCGCCATCGTACATCTTTGCCCGCAGGTCGGCCGAGAGCCCGCCTTCCCGGGCCAGCATGGCGACCGAGACGACGTGACCGTCGTACAGCAGGGCGTGGACGGTGAGGTTCGGCGCGTCGAGTAGCCGGGCCAGGTCGTTGGGCTCGGTTCGGTAGTGCGCCAGGACCAGCAGGCCGAACACCTCGCGAAAGAGTAGTTCGTCGCCGAGCAGGTCCTCGGCGGAGAGCTCTCGATGCTCGACGTGCTCTGGGGTGGCGTCCGCGACCAGCTGGTCGACCGCCGGGCGCGCGTCGAGCAAGAGCGCGTCGAACGCCCAGACTTCCACCGGGTCGCCGGGCGCGTACCGGATCGGTTCGGCCAGCGAGAGGTCCGTGATCTCGTGATCGCTCTCCTCGAGTCGGCTCCGGAATCGCACCGAGAAGCCCCGGCCGGCCCCCTCGTAGCCGTGTACGGTGGTCGCGAAGGCGACGCGGTCCGCCGCGAGAAATCGTTCGAGCAGTCCGACCGGGAGCGCCGCGGCTTCGTCGACGAAGACGACGTCCGTATCGCCCGCGTACTCGGCGGCCGCCGTTGGCTCCGCGAACCGGAGCGAGCCACCGTCTGCGAGGTCGATCCGTGTCGGGACGCCGTTGCTGTCGTTCTTTTCGGTCCGATCAGCGCCAACCGCGTCGAGCAGTTCGTCGGCCCGCGCGAACAACTCCCGGGCGCTCCGGAACTCCGGCGCGGTCACGAGCACGTCGTCGCCCGCGCGTGCGAGACTACCGGCCGCGAGTCCGGCCGCGCTCGACTTCCCGCGGCCCCGGTCCGATTCGACGACGACCGCCTGTGCCGGGTCGGCCAGCGCTTCGAGTCCGCGAACGGCGTCCGCCTGGTCGGCGGTCAGACAGGCCTCGTAGGCCGCGTCAGGAAACACCACGTCCTCGGGGATGGTGACGGGTTCTGACACGTCCCCGAGCAGGGGTGCCGGATCGGTCAGGCCGTCGGCCTCGACGCGCTCGCCTTCGACGTCGACGATAGCGACGCCGCGATGGGCGCGAAGCCGTTCGACGAACCGCCGGCGGAAGTTGCCTGTAACGTCCTCGACGCCGAAGGGCGGTACCGCAAGCGCCGAATCGAACGGATCGCTACGGTCCGGCCAGTCGTCGAGCGGCGGGCTACACAGGATCAGGAGGCCCCCGCCGTCGACTGCGCCGACGACCCGACCGAGCGCGTTCGGGCGCAAGCCGTCGTGGGCGTCGAAGACGACGGCGTCACGAGTGATCCCGAGTAACTCGTTGGCGTTACGGTGGGCGATCCGCTCACAGCCCAGCGCATCGGTTGACCCGACAAGGGTCGTTTCGCTCCGGTCGATCCCGGCCGCGTCGAGCGCAGTCGCTGCGGCGTCGTGGCAGGCCGATTGCTCGCCCGACAGCACCAGTACGCGCCGCTCGTTCGTCGCAGTCGCTTCGCGACGGAGCGCCTCGGCGACCGTCTGCACGTCCATACGTGGTGCTGTTCCCGGGCGAATACAAAGGGGACGGTTCGCCGACGCCAGGCGCACGCTTGATCCCCCTGTGACCGTGGCTCATGGCCTCGGACGTTTGAAAGCGCTTTTATGGGGTGGTGTGTAACGCAACTGTACAGCCTGCGCGGGGTTGATGATGCTCCTAGCCACACAGGACTTTTGCCGGCCGCCCTCGGGGGGTCGGACCGGTTCTCCGAACAGGAGATCCGGACGGCAGGGGAGCGCGAGCCCACGTGCGGGAGGTGAACAACATGCCAGTATACGTAGATTTCGACGTACCAGCCGACCTTCAGGACGATGCCGTCGACGCCCTGGAAGTCGCACGAGACACGGGAACAGTAAAGAAAGGAACCAACGAAACCACCAAAGCGATCGAGCGTGGCAACGCCGATCTCGTCTTCGTCGCCGAGGACGTCCAGCCCGAAGAGATCGTGATGCATCTCCCCGAACTCGCGGAGGAGAAGGGCATCCCAGTTATCTTCATCGAGACGCAGGACGATGTCGGCCATGCGGCCGGTCTCGAAGTCGGGAGCGCCGCCGCGGCGATCGTCGACGCCGGCGAGGCGTCCGACGACGTCGACGAGATCGCAACCAAGGTCGAGGACCTTCAGTAGCCCACACCAATGAGCGCAGAAGAGTCTGAAAGCGGATCCACGCCCGCAGAAGTCATCGAGATCGTGGGAAAGACCGGGATGCACGGCGAGGCCATGCAGGTCAAGTGCCGCATCCGGGAGGGCGAGAATCAGGGACGGATCATCACCCGAAACGTCCTTGGTCCCGTCCGGGAGGGCGACATCCTCCAACTCCGTGAAACTGCCCGCGAAGCCGATTCGATCGGAGGTCAGTAACAATGGTTCAGCACCGAACATGCGATTACAGCGGAGAAGAGATCGAGCCAGGTACGGGCATCATGTACGTCCGTACCGACGGTACAGTGCTCCACTTCGCCGACTCGAAGTGCGAGAAGAACTACTTCCTCGGCCGCGAACCCCGCGACCTCGAATGGACTGAAGAAGGCGGCAACTGGTCCGACGAAGGCGAGGCGCCGGAGCCGGAACCCGAGGCAGAGGAAGAAGCAGAGCCGGACGTCGAAGAATCGGCAGAGGAAGCCGAGGACGACGTCGAAGCGGATGAAGAGGTTGACGCCGACGAGGCCGCCGACGAAGAGGACGAACAATGAGCGAGAGCCGCGAGCGGACGTTTGTGATGATCAAGCCGGACGCGTTCCAGCGCAGGCTAGTCGGCGAAATCGTCAGTCGGTTCGAGGAGCGCGGGCTGAAGCTCGTCGGCATGAAGCTCATGCGACTGGATCGTGACCTCGCCGAAGATCATTACGGTGAGCACGAGGACAAGCCGTTCTTCGACGACCTCGTGGAGTTCATCACATCCGGCCCCGTCCTCCCGATGGTCTGGGAAGGCGAGGACGCGACGCGACAGGTCCGACAGATGATCGGCGCGACCGACCCCGCAGAGGCCGCACCGGGGACGATCCGCGGCGACTACGCCGTCGACCTCGGTCGCAACGCCGTCCACGCGGCCGACCACGAGGACGAGGGCGCGAACGAACGCGAGATCGACCTCTTCTTCGACGAGGACGAACTCGTCGAGTACGACAACCACGAAGCGACCTGGCTCTACGAGTAGCGTAGACCCGGCAGTTCGATTCTTCTATTTCACGACTCCGGAGAGACCCTTCTATCGAACGGTTCCGATCAAAAAGACTGCTCAGAAACGGAATCGCTCAGTTCGACACCGTGTTCGCCTGCCAGCCGGGATCCTGTCCTGTCCGGTCGATCAGGTCGGCCCGGCACGCCGGGCAGTAGTCGGGAGTCGCAGACGTTCCGTCGGGGACGTACACCGCGCCGCCACATTCTACACACTCCTCGTCGACGACCGTTACACAGTCCGCACAGAGGTTGAAGTCGTCAACTGTGAGTTCACGCAGGGGTTCGAGTTGTTTGTCAAGAATGTACTCGTCGATGACCGCCTGACAGCTGTGGCATGGTTTCATAGCGATTCGACTACTGGTATGAGATCACATCACAAGTATCTATCCCCCGAAACTAGCTGACTGGTATCGTTCACGGATCGTCAGCGAGTCATGGTACCCCGACTCTCGCAAGTGTTATACATCCCACGCCCCTCGAATAGTATGTAATGGCAGAAGGTAAGGTTGATTTCTTCAACGACACAGGCGGCTACGGTTTCATTTCCACTGACAGCGACGATGTAGACGACGACGAGGACGTGTTCTTCCACATGGAAGACGTCGGCGGTCCCGACCTCGAAGAGGGTCAGGAAGTCGAGTTCGACATCGAATCATCCCCCAAGGGACCCCGCGCGACGAACCTCGTCCGACAGTAAACGAGTTCTCCGCAACGGATACTTTTCAGTTTTTTATCGACAGTGAGCCGCTGTACCCGGCGTCGTCGAGACCCACACGTGAACGCAAACAGCAGCGCCCATACTGCTCCCGCATAGCTGTCCGAACTGGTCAGCTTTAGGCTCCAAGATACTCCAGAGAAACAGCTACGGCGAACACCACTCGATATATCGATGACATCCAACACTACGAGAAACGTCAAAGACCTCCTTGGATGAACGCAGGGTAGCTACCCAAACTCCTATACACAGTTCGACAACATACTGAATATGAAACTGGGACAATCAACAGTACCCACAACAAGTGTCACGGCAGTTTTGAACGACTTCTTTGAGAGTGTGATTACAGCACTCCCGCAGATCCTTGCTGGCCTCCTGTTCCTCGCAATCGCTGTCGTTGCTATCAAAACAGTCACACACTTCCTCGGAAAGACTCTCAAACACGTCTACCCGGAAAATCAACACCTCATCGCAAACCTGATCGTTACGGTCGTGAGTATCTTCCTCTGGTTCGCAGCGACACTCGCACTGTTCAAAATTGTTGGCATGGGTGACGTTGCAACCAGTCTCGGCTCGACAACCGGATTTATTGGACTGGGCGTTACCTACGCACTGAAAGACATGCTCGCAGACACAGTTGCTGGAGTCTACCTTCTGAAAGACCCGAACTTCCATGAGGGAGACACCGTCGAAACCGCATCAGTGACCGGTACCGTCGAGAAGATCGACCTCCGAAAAACACGCATTACAGAACCGGACGGTGACCTAGTGGTCGTTGCGAACGGTGACGTCGAGAAACGCTGGACACAAACGACAGCCACAGAGCTCCAATCCGACTAAGCCAGAACAGGAGATACCCATGCGTGAACGGAAACAGCAACGCCCACGCCGCTCCCACGTGCTGCTCGAACTGGTCGACGCGGTGCTGGTAGCGACTGTCAGTTCGAACTCGATCGCGTGAAATAGCGACAATCAGTGGCAGCGATACCCCGAAACCGATCTCTCCCCCTATCGGTTACTCGCCGTCCGTATCGTCGACGATGAAGCCGCCAGCGATCTCGAGCACTTCCGACCGGGAGCGAGGCTGATCGTACGGCGTAGGGAAGCCGGTTTGGGCGTTGAGCACACGGAGGAACGAGGCGTGGCGTGCCTCGACGCTGTGGATGCTGAGCGCGGGCGGGACCAGCCCCGCATCCTCGATGAACGGTGCCGCGCCCGCATACGCGGAAACTCCCGTATCTTCGAGTGCAGCACCGGTCGCGATGAACGCGGCCGGTTCCTCGACGGCCTCGCCGAACTCGAATTCCGGTTCCGCGACAGGCTCGGCGTCTAAGCTCTCTATCACGCCCGCGAGCGTCTCCGCGTGATCGATCTCGTGGTCCCTGATCGTTTCGAGGTCCTCGTACAGCTGCTCCTGGAGCTTGTCGTGGAACGTTGCAATAGAGCCCGTATCCGGGCGTTTATCTTGGCTGAGGTTGTCGAGGACAGTGTTTGTCAGCTCTTCTCTCCCAATGTTGTCGAGTCCCTGCCGGTAGAAGTCGGCTTCGAGGAACTCGAGTGTCAATGCGTAGTTGAGAATCTCGATATCGTCCTCGAACTCGTTTTCGACTGCTTCGGGTGGGGCATCGTCGGGCATCTCCCCTGCCTCATCATCGTTGTCATCTGCGAACACGGATCCGACACCGAAGGCACTACCGAGCGCGAACCCGCCGATAGTGCCGGCCGAGCCAGCTATGACCTGTCGTCGTGTGTTGCTCGTCCGATCGGTCGATTCGCCGTTCTCACCGTTTCTATCTTGTGACACAAGACAAAGCAGGGTTTGAGACCAATTAGTAATGGGACTGCTTCACATACACTGGATTCGATAGCCCGATACAAGTCCGGAACACTACGGAAGAAACAACAGGGTAGTACGAACGGATAGTATGGGGCAAACCTGGGGAGTACGTGGTCTAAGTCGGACTTATTTCGAGTAAGTAGACCTCATGTGAAAGGTAGACCGGTTCAGTTCCCGATGTGATCGGTCAGGTTATCACGGATGATCGTATCGCAGTAGACACACCGAACTTCGTCGTCTAACACCTCGAACTTCGAGTCGACGGGCTCGTCGTCGGTCGTAATGCAGTTGCGGTTGGGACACGCGAGGACGCCTTCGACGTACTCGGGACGGTCCAGTCTCCGCTTATCGACGACGTCGTACTCGTTGACGATGTTGATCGTCGCGTCGGGGGCGATCAGCGAGAGGACGTCGACCTCGTTCTGGCTGAGTTCGCGGCCTTCGACTTTGACGATATCTTTTCGTGGGAGTCTATCGCTCGGGACGTTCATCCCGACACTGACCTCCTCGCCGCCGGAGCCGTCGATGCCGAGGATGGCGAGGACGTTCAGCGCCTGGCCGCCGGGGACGTGATCGATGACGGTACCGTTGCGGATCTTGCTGACGCGGAGTTCGTGCTCGCTCATTGGGACTCACCTCGCTGGTTCGAGAGCAGGATGTCGAGAAGCGCCATCCGGACCGGGACGCCATTGTGCGCTTGCGAGAAGTAGTTCGCGTACTCGGTGTCGTCGATCGACGGTGCGATCTCGTCGATACGCGGGAGCGGATGCATGATCGTGAGATCGTCGCTCGCGGCTTCGAGAGTCTCCTCGTCGATCTGATACTCGCCCGCGATGGCGTGATACTCGTTCTCGTCGGGGAACCGCTCGCGCTGGATGCGCGTGACGTAGAGTACGTCTAGTTCCGGGAGGATCTCGTCGAGATCCGTGTGTTCCCGGACCGACGCGCCGTCCTGATGGAGGTCGTACCGGACGCTCCGGGGGATCTGGAGGCTGTCAGGGCTGATAAAGTGCTGGCGGACGTCGAAGTTTGTCAGCGCGTTCGCCAGCGAGTGGACGGTTCGGCCGTACTTCAGATCGCCCATGATGCCGATCGTCAGGTCGTCGAGGCCGTTCTGTTCACGCATCGTGTACAGATCGAGGAGCGTCTGGGTGGGGTGATGGCCAGCCCCGTCGCCGGCGTTGACCAGCGGCACATCGACGAACTCGCTGGCCATCTTGGCCGATCCCTGGCGCGGATGGCGCAACACGAGCGCGTCGGCGTAGCCCTGGATGACGCGGACGGTATCCGCGAGGCTCTCGCCTTTCGACACGCTGGAGGACTCGACCGAGCCCATATCGACGATATCCCCGCCCATGCGTTTGATCGCGGCCTCGAAACTCATCTTGGTTCGGGTGCTCGGCTCGAAAAAGAGCAACCCGAGCAGCGTGTCGGCGTGCCGTTTGCGGACCGCCGAGGGGTTCGCCGCGATCTCGGCAGCCCGGTCGAGGACGCTCTCGATATCCTCTCGCGTTAGCTGTTTTGCCGTTATGAGGTGCTCGTCCCGCATTGTGTATCAACGGTAGCCGGTCCCTATTGAATCTCCCCATCTGTCCCAACCGGGAACGGAAAACAGGGTCGTTAGATCTGCAGTACGAGATGCCACCATTGTTCACCGAAAGTAACCGGACCGCGGACCAGCCCCTGTCAGTAGCCCACGACCTCGCCGTCCTTTCGCGGTTCCGTCGCGCCCGATAACGTCCCCTCCCGGTTGCGGACGATCTGTGCGCCGCCGAAGCGGATCGGCGGGAGGACGGAGACCTCGTGTCCTCGCCGAGCGAGTTTCGAGGCGAGCGCCCCGTCGAACTGTCCCTCGACGGCGAGTCGCCCATCCGCCTGGTAGCGCCAGCGCGGTTCGTCCAGTGCCCGCTGGAGCGGCATGTCGTAGTCGACGATGTTCGAGACGACCTGGACGTGGCCCTGCGGCTGCATGTACCCGCCCATGACGCCGAATGCCGCCCAGTCGCCCTCGTCGAAGCGGGCGAGCGCGGGGATCAGCGTGTGAAACGGGCGTTTACCCGGTTCGATCCGATTCGGATGGTCGGGATCCAGCGAGAACGACCAGCCGCGGTTCTGTAGGGCGATGCCGGTGTCGCCGGCGACAAGCCCGCTCCCGAACCCGGCAAAGCGCGAGTTGATGTAGGAGACGAGATTGCCCTCGCCGTCGGCGACTGTCAGCAGGACGGTATCCGCGTTCTCGCCCGCACCGTTACCGAACCCGACGTCGACGTCCTGGATCGGTTCCGACCCGATCTCTTCGGCCCGGGTGGCCGTGTACTCCGGGTCGGCGAGTGGGGGGACCGCTTCGTACTCCGGATCAGTGATGTACTGATGGCCGTCGTGGAAGGCGATCTTCGTCGCCTCGGCGAACCTGTGGACGCGCTCTGGCGAGTCGTACGGTTCATCGCCCGCGCCGATCTCCTCGGCGATGCCGAGCGCTTCGAGGGCGATCAGCCCCTGATTGTTCGGCGGCAGTTCGTAGATCTCCGCGCCGCGATAGCTGGCGCTCACCGGGTCGACGAACTCGGGTTCGAAAGTAGCGAGATCGTCGTGGCTCAGAAAGCCGCCGTTCGACTGCACTTCTTCCACGATGGCATCGGCGATCTCGCCGTCGTAGACGGTGTCAGCCCCCTGCTCGGCGATCTGCTGGAGACTCCCCCCGAGTTCGGGCAGGGTGACGTGCTCGCCGACCCGCGGCGCGCGCTCGCCGTCGACGAGATAGGCGTTCCGGGCATGCGTATCGTCGAACAGTTCCTCGCCGTGCTCCCACGCGCTGGCGATCACTTCGCTGACGGGGTAGCCCTCCGTCGCGTATCGGATCGCCGGTGCGAGCACGTCGCCGAGCGTCCGCGTTCCGAGCCGGTCGACCGTGGCCTCCCAGCCGCGCGCGGTGCCGGGAACCGTGACAGGGTGAGGGCCGTGCTGGGGCATCTCGGCATCGCTTGGCGCGACGTCTTGTTCCTCCGCCACCGCCTCGCGTACCCGGTCGAGCGTGGCGTCGGCGGGTGCGCCGCCACAGCTACGCATCGCTCCGACCTCACCCTCCGCGGTCCGGTACAGCGCGAAGACGTCGCCGCCGAGTCCGGTGCTCGTGGGCTCGACGACGTTCAGTGCGGCCGCGGTCGCGACGGCGGCGTCGAAGGCGTTACCCCCGTCACGGAGGATCGAGACGCCCGCTTCGGCGGCGAGCGGTTGACTGGTCGCGACGATACCCTCCGGTGCGTGCACGGTCGAGCGCCGGGATTCGAACCGATCGAGGTCGGGGACGTCCATACCGACCTATTGGGAGGCCGGTAGGAAAAACACCGGAACCCGGAAGATGCTGTTCGCCAGAATAGATTACGATCGGCTTCGCAGGAGCATCATCCTGCCGCAGAGCGGGACGTTTAGGACGGAGCCGTCCCAACCGAGGGGTATGCCGAGTCCGGGAGACGCCACGCTGCCCGGCGTCGACGACGAGCCGCCCGATCAGATCGTTCTCCACGTCGACATGGACTGTTTCTACGCCGCCTGCGAGCGCTTGCGCGAACCGAAACTGGAGGGCGAACCGCTCGTCGTCGGGATGGGCTACGAACCCGGCGACGACATCGGGGCCGTCGCGACGGCGAGTTACGAGGCCCGTGAGCACGGCATCGAGAGCGCACAGGCGATATCGACCGCGCTCGATCGGCTCCCACGCCTCGACGAGGAGAGCGACGAACCGGCGGAGGGGCCCGCAGGCTACTACCGCACCGTCGATCTGGAGTTCTATCAGTCCGTCGCGGCAGACGTCAAGGAGATCCTTCACGACTGCGCTGACGTGGTCCGCGAGGTGAGCATCGACGAGGCGTATCTGGACGTCACCGACCGCACCGCCTGGGAAGTCGCCGACGGGTTCGGTCGCCACATCAAAAACCGGATCGAGCGCGAGGTCGGCGTCGTGGCCAGCGTCGGCATTGCACCCACGCTAAGCGCCGCGAAAGTCGCCAGCGACCGCGATAAACCGGACGGACTCGTCGTCGTCGAACCGGGCGAAGTGGCGGAGTTCTTCGCCCCGCTATCGGTTGAGGAGGTCCACGGCGTCGGTCCCGTTACCGCCCGATCGCTCCGCGGAATGGGGATCGAGACTGCTGGCGATCTGGCGACTGCGGATCCACACGCGCTAACCGATGCCTTCGGTGATCGCGGGCGAGAGCTGTACGACCGCGCACGGGGGGCGGACACTCGCCCGGTAACCCCGACCGGCGATCCCAAAAGCCTCTCGCGCGAGTCGGCCTTTGCCGAGGCTGTAGAGGACGCGGAGCGAAAGCGCGAGCAGGTGCGCGCCCTTGCTGGTGCGGTCGCCGACCGCGCTCGAAGCAGGGGCGCGCTCTACCGAACTATCGGCGTCAAAGCCGTCACGCCGCCGTACGACGTCAATACGCGCGAGCGCTCCCTGCCGGGGCCTATCGACGATCCGGAACTCGTCGAACGGATCGCACTGGAACAGATCGCCGAGTTCGACGACGCCGCAGTCCGAAAAGTCGGTGTGCGCGTCTCGAATCTGGAGTTCCCGAGCGGCGAGCAAGCGCGTCTGAGTGGCTGGGACGCCGACAGCGGGGGCAACAACGGCGCAGGACCGACGGACGGCGAGGGACGGAACGAGTCATCATCGGGAGGTGAGTCGGGACAGTCGTCGTTGGCAGATTTTTCCGATCGTTCGTGACCGTGACTCGCCGCAAGCTGTCAGTGAAAGTATCGTTCTCAGGACTCGGCGGGCGGACAGCGTCGCTCAACCCCTCAAAGCGATCCACCGCACGCGGTTGTTGTAAGTGTATGCCTCGAAAATAGTATAAACTTGCGTCTCATTTGCCGCAAGTGACCGCCGTTATATGACGAGAGATTTTTACGAACTGCTCGGCGTCGACGATGACGCCTCGAAGGACGAGATCCGGGACGCGTTCCGGGAGATGGTCCAGGAGTACCATCCGGACCGCAACGACGACCCGCGCGCGACCGCCCAGTTTACGGCTCTGCGAAAGGCCTACGACACGCTCAAGGATCCCTCCGAGCGTCAGTCGTACGACCGACTGGGTCATACGGATTACGTCGCAAAGCGACTCGACGGGATTCCCGAACCGAGCAGTTGGCCCTCCAACGACGACGAAGAGGAGTCGTCGGGGTCGGCAGGTAGTTCGAGCGGGGCTTCCGGCTCCGGGGCGACGACCGCGAGCAGTTCGCGGACCAGTAGCAGTTCGAGCACCGGGTCGACACGCTCGGGGACATCGACCTCCGGGTCGACGACCGGTAGCAGTTCGTCGAGCAGCAGTTCGACCGGCAGATCGGCAGGCAGTTCTACCAGTACGTCGAGTAGCCGGACCACTTCGTCGTCGAATCGGACGAGTGGTTCGACGTCCAGTAGCGGCGGGTCGTCGGGCGGTTCCAGCCGTTCGTCCGGGAGTTCCGGGTCGTCCAGTCGCTCCTCGAGCAGTTCCCGAACGTCCAATCGCACCTCGTCGCGAACGAGCAGTTCGGGGGCGTCCAGTAGCGGCTCCGGATCGTCGAACCGCTCGGCAGGGTCGTCGACCTCGTCGAGTACGAACACCGGGGGATCGGCGTCCCGGAACCGGACCACTGCAGGAGCGACGGGCGGTACTGGCACCGCGACGGGAGGCGCGACCGCCTCTACAGCGGAGGGATCCGACGCGTCGGCGAGTACCAGCACCGGCGGGGCGACGACGACCGACGACGCGGACGAAACCGATAGCTCTGGAGGGGTCTCGGGCTTCCTGTTCGGCAACCCGCTGGCCCGCTGGATCGGGTCGAAACGCCTCGGCTGGCGGGCGATCATCGCCGCGTTCGGTCTGTATCTGGCCGGCCTTGCACACTACGGCTACCAGAACGCGGTCAGTATCGAGGAACTGGTGGTCTTACTCGGAGCGGCAGGCACCGATACGGCAAGGTTGCAGACACTGCTCACCGAGTACACGACTGCCCACGGCATCACCTCGGCATGGGAGTACGTCTACGCGACGGAAGTCGCAGAGATAGGGCCAAGCGCCGTCCTCGCGCTCGGCGTCGTGCTCATGCCGCTGGTGTTCTTCCTCGCGATCCGGAGAACGCGCCAACATCGCGGCCGTAATCTCTCCTACGTGTTCGCGCTCGCGGTGTTCGCACCGCTGGCCGCACTCGTCGGGAACGCCGCCCTCGGCGCGCTGCCGCTCTACGTCGATCTACTCGGCTATCTGCTGGTGCCGGTGCTAGCCGGGTTGTTCCTCATCGGGAGACGGTTCGTCTGGACGCCGCTCCGTCGGTTACTCGCCTGAGTCGTTCTCCGTGTCGACGGTTCGCTTTGCGTAGACAAACACCGGGAGAGCGATCAGAATCCAGACGATAGCACCGACCCGGATCGCAAACTCCACTCGGACACCCCACGTCGGCAGGGTGTACGGGATCGAGAGGAGGGCGACGATCGGCGCGCCGACGACGATCGTGAGCACGAAGGTAGTCTGCATCACCCATCCGTAATCGACGCCTTCGGGATCGCTGGTCTCGACTGGCTCTGGCACAGCAGGTAGTTGCGACGCGACTACCAAGTAGTATCGGGATTCGGTTGGACGCCGGAGCGCCCGCACTGGATCATACCAGCGGCTGAGCGAGGATGTAGCCCGCGATCGCGATCGGAATCAGCCCGACAGCACGGGCGAGCCATGCCTGTTGCTCGGTGAGCACCTGGTCCTCGCCGTACTCGCCGTGCCGGCCTGTAGTGGGTCCCTGTGCGAAAAACTGCAGTCTGACCACCGCGTTCGGGGCGACGACGAGCGCGAGGCCGAGGCCGAACGCCAGCAGGGCCGCAAGGATCTCGCGGATTCCGTACATACGGCCGGGTTCGGAACGGGTGGGTATAAATATCCGACATCGTGGCCGGCCGTTCTCGCCGACAACGGGCTGTTGGTCTTCCCACGCCATTTATTTGCTTCATCACCAACCACCCTGTATGGGACTGACCGTGCAGGACATCCGCGCCCGGGCGGGCGAGGAGCCGATCACGATGCTGACGGCATACGACGCACCGACCGCCGAGTTGATCGACGAACGGGGCGTCGACGTGATACTGGTCGGCGACAGTATGGGCAACGCCGTACTGGGCTACGACTCGACGTTGCCGGTAACGGTCGACGAGGTAGCGAGCCGAACCGCCGCCGTGGCCAGGGGCGCTGAAGAGGCACTGGTCGTCGCGGATATGCCCTTCCTTAGCTACGGCACCGATCGGCAGACGAGCATCGAGAACGCCGGACGGATGCTCAAGGAGGCCCACGCGGAAGCGGTCAAACTCGAATGCGGCGAGCACACCGTCGAACTGACCGAGCGACTCCACCAGTTGGGAATCCCGGTCATGGCGCATCTGGGTTTGACGCCCCAGCGTATCAACGAACTCGGCGGCTACACTCAGCAGGGTTCGGATCCCGAGGCCGCCCAGGAGATCATCGACCTCGCACACGCCCACGAGGAAGCGGGCGCGTTCTCGCTGGTGTTAGAGCACGTCCCGGCGAATCTGGCAGAGACGGTCACCGAGGAACTGTCGATTCCGACCATCGGCATCGGGGCCGGCCCGGCGACCGACGGGCAGGTACTGGTGTTCAACGACGCCATCGGCCTCGGCGAGTGGTCGCCGCCCTTCGCGGAGCAGTTCGGCGACGTCCGAGGGGAGATGCAGTCGGCAATCGATGGCTACGTGGAAGCGGTGTCGGAGGGTGAGTTTCCGGCAGAGGAGCATAGTCAGTACGCCGAGGAACTCGACGACCTGTACTAATCAAGCGAACCGCTCTCCGCTAGCCCGTCGACGAACCGTTCGAGTGCCGTGTTGAAGCCGTCCGGCCGTTCGAGCATCGAGAGGTGGGCCGCATCTTCGATGATTGCTCGTGCGGCGTCGGGCAACTCCTCGGCGAGATACTCGTGGTAGCGCGGCGGTGTCAGATGATCGTGCTCGCCGTAGATTGTAAGCGACGGCACGTCGATCTCTTCTAACTGATCGCGGACATCGAACGTGTGGCAGGTCCGAAAGTCCCGTTTCGTGATCTCACGGCCGACCTCCATCATAGCCGCCGCCGACGCCGATCGTAGTTCCTCGTCGGGGTCGTAGAACAATCGCCCATCTGCGTGGAGGAACCCGACGGCACGCTCGAAGTCGTCGTCTAGCCAACCGAGCAAGTCCTCGAGCACGGCGAGTTTCGCGCCGGTCCCAGTCAGTACGAGCGCTCCGGGATCGTAATCGCGTTCGAGCGCCAGGTGCAGCAGGACGGCACCGCCAAGCGAGTTCCCGACCAGCACGTCCGCCTCGGTCTCCTGTGCGATAGCAACGACATCGCTGGCGTAGACCGAGAGCGTCTCGTAGCCGGCGCCAACGTCCACATCTTCGGACTCGCCGTGGCCGCTGAGGTCCATCGTTACGATCTCGTACTGATCTGCGAGCGTTCGCTGTCGCCGCCAGATATCGCTCGTCCCACCGCTACCGTGCACGAACAGGACCGTCGGGCCGTCGCCACCGCGGTCGGTCCGCCGATATGCCGTCGTCCGACCGTGGTGTGTGTACGTTTCCATACTATATGTTGACCGCAACGCGACGTGAATGTTACCCCCGACAGAGTCCGGTCGACAGTACTCTCTCCGGGAGCGGTTGTGCCGAAATACGGTGTGAACCGCTTTTCGTCTATACTTGCACTTTATCTGCCCTCTTGCGGTTTTCAGGCAAAGATTTATATAGGTGCATAACTAACCTATTGTTAGGAATCATGGATATCAAACAGTTTTCACGACGAGACGATCAGCCGGTGCGGGAGTACGACGTCGACGGCACTCGCCGGGTCGTTGCGGATCTCGGAAGCGGCGTGGACGCCACCGTAAACGTCGTCGGTGACACCGCTATCGTCCTGCCCGAAGAGGGCGAGCAGTTCGACATCGATCTGCCTCACGAGGATGCGCAAGCGTTTATCAAAAACGGCGTCCTCACTATCGAACTGGAGGAGCGACGATGAAACTCACTGTCAAACCACTAAAACAGAAGGACGCAGGCCGGGGACTCGCCGCGATAGATCGTGTATCGATGAGCGAACTCGACCTCGAAAACGGCGATTACATCGTCATCGAGGGCAGCGACGGCCGGAAAGCGGTCGCCCGCGTCTGGCCGGGCTACCCGGAGGACGAGGGACAAAACGTCATTCGCATCGACGGCAGGCTTCGACAGGAGGCCGACGTCGGTATCGACGACCGCGTCACCGTCGAGAAGGCGGACGTCCAGCCAGCGACGAGTGTGACAGTCGCACTTCCGCAGAACCTCCGCATCCGCGGAAACATCGGTCCGCTTGTCCGTGACAAGCTTAGCGGACAGGCGATCACCGAGAACCAGACAGTGCCGTTCCCGCTCTCGTTCGGCCCGATGTCCGGGAACGGACGCTCGGTGCCGCTGAAAATCGCGAACACGGAGCCGAGCGGAACAGTCGTCGTTACCGATTCGACCGACATCGAGATCAGCGAGACGCCGGCCGAACAGATCACCGGCGAGGCCGAACGCTCCGAGACCGGACCGTCGGTCACCTACGAGGACATCGGTGGCCTCGACGACGAGCTAGAGCAGGTCCGAGAGATGATCGAGTTACCGATGCGCCATCCGGAACTGTTCCAGCAACTCGGTATCGAGCCGCCGAAAGGCGTGCTCCTTCACGGACCGCCAGGCACCGGAAAGACGTTGATGGCGAAGGCGGTCGCCAACGAGATAGACGCTTACTTCGAGACCATCTCCGGCCCGGAGATCATGTCGAAGTACTACGGCGAGAGCGAAGAACAGCTCCGTGAGGTGTTCGAAGAAGCCGAGGAGAACGCGCCTGCGATCGTCTTCATCGACGAAATCGACTCGATCGCACCCAAGCGCGGCGAGGCCGGTGGCGACGTCGAACGCCGGGTCGTCGCACAGCTACTGAGCCTGATGGACGGGCTCGAAGAGCGCGGTCAGGTCACCGTCATCGCGGCGACCAACCGCGTCGATGCGATCGATCCCGCACTCCGACGCGGTGGGCGGTTCGACCGCGAGATCGAGATCAGCGTCCCCGACAAGGCCGGTCGCGAGGAGATCCTGCAGGTCCACACCCGGGGGATGCCCCTGACCGAGGACTTCGATATCGAATCGTACGCGGAGAACACGCACGGTTTCGTCGGCGCTGACCTCGCCAGCCTCACCAAAGAGGCCGCGATGAACGCGCTCCGACGGATCAGACCGGAGATCGACCTCGAAAGCGACGAGATCGATGCCGAGATACTGGACTCCCTGCAGGTCACCGAACGCGACTTCAAGGAGGCAATCAAGGGGATCGAACCCTCCGCACTCCGCGAAGTGTTCGTCGAGGTCCCCGACATCACGTGGAACGATGTCGGTGGACTCGACGACACGAAAGACCGGCTCGTCGAGACGATCCAGTGGCCCCTGGAGTACCCCGACGTGTTCGAGACGATGGACATGCAGGCCGCCAAGGGCGTCCTGCTGTACGGCCCACCGGGGACCGGAAAGACGCTGATGGCAAAAGCCGTCGCCAACGAGGCCGACTCGAACTTCATCTCGGTCAAGGGCCCCGAGCTACTGTCGAAGTGGGTCGGTGAGTCCGAGAAGGGCGTCCGTGAAGTGTTCAGCAAGGCTCGCGAGAACGCCCCGACCGTGGTGTTCTTCGACGAGATCGACGCTATCGCGGGCGAGCGCGGAAGCGGCGGCGGCGACTCGAACGTCGGCGAACGCGTCGTCTCCCAGTTACTGACCGAACTGGACGGGCTCGAACAGCTCGAAGACGTGGTCGTCATCGCGACAACCAACCGCCCGGATCTGATCGACAACGCCCTGCTCCGGCCCGGTCGGCTGGACCGACACGTCCACGTGCCCGTACCCGATGAGGACGCCCGCAAGGCTATCTTCGAGGTACACACGCGGAACAAGCCCCTGGCCGAGGGCATCGATATGGAGTGGCTCGCGGGCGAGACGGAGGGCTTCGTCGGCGCGGACATCGAGGCCGTGGCCCGGGAGGCGTCGATGGCTGCATCCCGCGAGTTCATCAACTCGGTCGAACCCGAGGGGATCAAAGAGAGCGTCGGGAACGTCCGTATCACGCGCGAGCACTTCGAGCAGGCCCTCGACGAGGTCGGCCCGAGCGTGACTGAAGATGTTCGCGAGCGCTACGAGGAGCTCGAATCCGAACTCACGCGGACGGAACCGGACTCCCAACAGCCCGGCCGAACCTTCCAGTAAAGCGACGAGACGACCGGCGTAGAACCGCTGTCGACGAATTTTTCACGGTTCTCCGGCAATGACGAGTGTGCTCTCCGCGCTGACTACTGCGACTGTCGGGGCCGTATTCGGACTCGTCCTGGCGTCGCCGCCGGGGCCGATGAATGCTGTTATCGCCGAGGAGAGCGTGCTCCGCGGCTGGACAGCAGGGTTCAAGGCTGGCCTCGGTGCGATGTTCGCCGACGTGTTGTTTTTTGTACTGACGCTGCTGGGGATCGCAACCCTCATCGACGGGACTGACTGGGTCCGGGCATTGTTGTACGTCGCCGGGGGCGTGTTGATGCTGTACTTCGCCTTCGGGGCCTACCGGGACGCCCGTGCGGCAGGGTCGTTCACCGGCGACGTCTCTCACGAATCGACCGGCTTTCGGAAGGCGTTCGCCCTCTCGTTGACCAATCCCTATCAGATCGGGTTCTGGATCACCGTCGGCGTCGGGCTGCTGACGCCGGGCCAGCTAGACGTTCTCAAACACGTTCCACTGGTAGGCGAGCGGCTGGCGGGAACACTGATCGTACAGACGGGAAGCATTGCGCTACTGGGTGGCTTCTTCGCCGGCATCGCCATCTGGATCGTGGTCTATCCGGGCGGGCTGGTCAGAGTTGGGCGGCGCATCGACGCGTTCGCACCGATTATCGCGGGGCTCAGCGGCGTCGTACTGGCCGGATTTGGCCTCGTCTTCCTCTGGGTCGGCGCGGCAGGACTCCTGTGAGGAGTCTACTCAGTCGTCCGCGGGCGTCTCGGCGCTGGTGCCGAGTTGGTTTTCTTTCCACTCCGCTCGTGCCTTGATTTCGCGCCGACCGCGGCGCGTCGGGACGTACGCGTTCGTCCGTCGATCCTTCTGGTGTTTCTCGACGAGCCCTTTGTCGACGAGTTCGTCGAGGTTGGGGTAGAGCCGCCCGGCGTTGATGTCGGATTCGTAGTACTCCTCGAGTTCGTCCATCACGGCGAGACCCTTCGGTTCGTCGAGCCCCTGGATGACGTACAGGCAGTCGCGCTGGAAGGCGGTCAGATCGAACATTCTGTATAGTATAAGAGCCATGGGTATTATGAATGTATGTGTTTTGCGGTAGTTCGAAAGCGGTCGAACGACCCTCGAAACCGGATCGTAGATGAACTTCCGGTCAAAATAATAGCGTACGCTATACTTGGTTCGGAGTTGATAGATCAGCTAACTGTCGGCGGATAGAGGGGATGAACACCCCGGTTCGCGGGAGGCAGTCGATCACGAAAGACACTCTCGATCCCGGCCAAATTCCCTTCCTGTCGAGACTTTAACTAAGGTTAGTGAGAAACGGAAGACGATGGTCGACTCAGAGAGTACGGACGTGATCGAGGAACTGGCGAGTCTACCCACTCTCGCCCATCCGACAGTATCACCTGACGGCGACGAAATCGCGTTCTACTACGACGTGACTGGCCGCAACGAACTCCACGTGCTCGACGTCGAGAGCGGGGAGATCACGCAGTGGTCGGACGGCGAGGTCCCGCGGAACGCGCGCTGGTTCGTCCAGTGGGACGACGACGGCGACCGCGTCCTCTTTCACCTCGACGACGACGGCAACGAACAGAACGACGTCCACGCACTCGGCCGGGACGGCGAGGCCGAACCCGTACTGGAGATGGACGGGCAAGTAATGATCTCGGACGTCCACGAGGACGAACTGTTCGTCGGATCGTCGCGGGACGGCCAGATGAACGTCTACCGGCACGATCTGGCTACCGGGGAGACCGAAAAACTGACCGACTACGAACGGGCCGTCTGGGGGGCGTTGCTCTCGCCGGACGGCGACCGGATCGCCTACTCCACCAACGAGACCGACGACTACGACAATCAGGACGTCTACGTCGCGGCGAGCGACGGGAGCGATCCTCACAACCTCCAGATCGGCGAAGTCGGCGCCGAAGCGCACCCTGTCGACTGGGGGCCGGACGGCGACCGACTGCTCGTGATGGACAACACTGAGGATCTCAGCCGAATCGGCGTCTACGACCTCGCAACTGAGGCGGTGACCTGGTACGGCGACGGCGAGTTCGAGGAAACCGGCGTCTGTTTCCATCCGGATGGCGACCGTGCCATCGCTACCCGGGACCGGGACGCCGTCTCGGTGCCGGTCGTCTACGATCTGGACACCGGCGAGGGCCGCGAGCTAGATGTCCCAGAGGGCGTCTCGTCGTTCGGGCAGGTCTCCACGGGCGAAGTCGTCCTCGACGACGGGCGAGTCGTCTTCCAGCACACCACGCCGACGCGGCGGCCGGAACTGCTCGCTTACGACCTCGCGACCGACGAGTACGAGGTGCTCGTCGAGGCGGAGTACGGTCCGTTCGAACCGGATGACTTCGCCGACGCCGAGTACTTCACCGTCGACTCCGACGGCGTTCCCGAGACGTCAGCGGAGGCCGTCGACCACGACCCCTACGAAGAACTCGAAATCGGGGCGTTGCTGTACGACTCCGGCGACCGACCCTCCCCGCTGATCGTCAACCCACATGGCGGGCCGCGCGCCCGGGATCAGCAGTCGTTCGACCTCTACACGCAGGTGCTCGTCTCGCAGGGCTACTCGGTGCTGCAGGTCAACTACCGTGGCTCGACCGGTCGTGGCCGCGAGTTCGTCGAGTCGCTGATCGATGACTGGGGCGGGGCGGAGCAGGGTGACGTCGCCATCGCCGCGGAGCACGTCGCCGAGTACGACTGGATCGACGACGACCGTGTCGTCGTGTTCGGTGGCTCGTACGGCGGTTACTCCGCCTACTGGCAGATGGTCCAGTACCCCGACCTCTACGACGCCGGCATCGCGTGGATCGGACTGACGGATCTCGAAGAGATGTTCGAGACCACGATGCCGCACTTCCGCACCGAACTCATGGAGAAGTATCTCGGGACGCCCGAGGAGAACCCCGACCTCTACGAGGAGCGCTCGCCGATCACGTACGCCGACAACCTGGACGCGCCGCTGTTGCTCGTTCACGGTGTCAACGACCGGCGTGTCCCCGTCTCGCAGGCCCGACTGTTCAGTGACGCGCTCGACGAACTGGGCTACGAGGAGGGCGAAGACGGCGACTACGAGTACCGCGAACTCGGTGAAGAAGGTCACGCTTCCTCCGATCAGGACCAGAAACTCCGCATGTTCCGCCTGCTCACGGAGTTCCTCGACCGACGCGTCGGGAGCGAGTAGTCGGCAGGAGGGCTTATCCGCAGCCGGTGCAAAGCCAGCAGTGATGTACAGCGCCCGCACCCGGGTGGAGAACGAACAGTGGATCGAAGAGATAGCGGCGACGGCCGCCGAACTCGATCTGGACGCCGACGCGCAGTCGACGGCGACGGATCTGTTTCTCTCCAGCGTCCCGGAGACGGAGCGATCCAAACGTGCGGTGATGGCCGCGAGTATCTACGCGGCGGCGTTGATCACGAGTCAGGCCAGATCACAGAGCGCCGTTGCCGACGCCGCCGGGGTTGCCCGACTCACTATCCAGCAACGGTGGAAAGACCTCCTGCGTGAGGCGGGGATGGAGCCGCCTGGCTGGTAACGGGAGAGAAAAATCAGTCCGACTGAACCCGATCACGACCCTCTCGCTCGGGCGTACGGTTGCCTTTCTCGTCGATCTCACCGTTGACGATTCGGGTACTGGAGATGATCTCGCCGTCCTCGGCGTAGACGTGATCGACGACTTCGATCCGGAGCGGGTCGATACCGCGTTGTTCCCGGAGTTCGTTGATCCGCTCGGCACCGTCGATGGTCTCCGGCGAGACGACCAGACAGTCGAACTGTTCCTCGGTGGCGATGCCTGTCGGTTGGCTGAGCCTTCGGATCTCGTACTCGCGGTCGTACCGTCGGGCGTACTCTTCGAGTTCGACCTCGAGGTCGGCTTTCCGCTCCTCGTAGGACCGAACATAGCGGTTCTCGTCCCGCGTTTTCGGTGCGAGGTCGTCGCTGGTCAGTCCAATGGTCACGTCGCCCAACTCGAATCCACGCTCGAAGAGCGCTCTGTGACCGTCGTGAATCGGGTCGAACGTTCCCCCCAGCGCGACGTTCATACCCCCCATTCTCCGGCCCGATTCTTAAAAGAGTCGGAGTCGGAACCGAACCGACTCAGTTCTCGTCGTGTTCGTCCGCCTCGTCGTGCTCGTCCATCTCCTCCCCGGTCTCCGTCTCGTCATGGTCGTCCGCTTCCGGTTCGTCAGAGCGCTCTTCGACGGTGATCGTCACCGGTTCCTCGTCGGCCTCGCCGGCGTCCTCACGGTCGAGATACTGGTCCATGTTGAACACTGTATTGAGTTCCTCCTGAACCTGTCCGGCGACGCTTCCGACGAGGTCGCTTGGTGCCATCGCATCGTACTCGTAGGGGTTGTTGCCTGCACCTTCGCTCTCGCGTTTGCTCCGAGTGACCTTCTCCTCGTCGTGGAGTTCGGCAAGCGCTTCACGAACTGTGCTCGGGTAGAGCCCAGTTCCTTCGGCGACTTCTTCGCTCGTGCTCCCGGGGTGCTGGCGGAGATACACGTAGATCCGTGCGCGCGTCTCGGTCTCCAGGAGCCACGACAGCAGGTCGACGATGCCCTGATCGAACCCTTCGATGGCCCGGTCTGCCTCCTCTTCGAGACGTTCGCGCGTTCCGCTCTCGTCCTCGTGGAGCAGTCCCTCGACAGAATCCTCTTGTCCCTCAGTCTGTGCATCATCGGCCGGCGAATCCGGATCTGTGGTATCTTCGGGAGACATGCGTTGTTTCTAGAAGGTCAAAAGCCGCGGGAGAATAAAAACCTTGTTCAGAGCAGTAGCGATTCACAGAGCGCGTCGACGCCCTCCTCGTTTCGGAGGCGGCGCTGTTTCGCCGCGCCGCTCTCTGCGTCATAGAGGTCGCGTAGGCCACTCACGCCCAACCTATCGGACTCTATTTCGACGAGTTCGCCAAGTGTCACAGTGTCGTCTGCATCGGGCGCGATAAACGAGGCGTCGTGGCCGTATCGCATCGCCCGCCACTTGTTCTCGTCGAGCAGTTCCCGGCGGATCGGCGTTCTTGACTCGCCGTCCTCGTAGCGCTCGGCGAGGTCGAGGACCAGCGCGTGGACGTACTCGACGAAGGCCATGATCCGGTCCTCGTCGGCCTGTCCGTCCGGCGTTCTAACCTCAACTGTCCCCAGTTCGGAGTGTGGCCGGACGTCGTACCAGAGTTCGCCGCGGTCGTTGATCGACTCCGTCTCGATCATCGTTCGCTCGAAGGATGTGAACTCCGTGAAATCGTCGAAGGCGGTCGGCATCCCCGTATTCGGCAGCGCCTCGAAAATCTTGGCCCTCGCGGACTGCAGTCCCGTATCGTAGCCGTCCCAGTACGGCGAATTCGCCGAGAGGGCGAGTAGCATGGGAAGATACCATCGCACCTCGTTTGCTACCCACATCGCCTTGTCGGCATCGTCGACGCCGATATGGACGTGGAGTCCCGCGGTCGTGTTCCGGTGCTGTGGGTACTGGATGCGATCCAGTTGTTGCTGATACCGTGGTTTCTCGGCGTGTTCGAGTTCGCGCCACTTCGCTGTCGGGTGGAGGCCGGCCGCGGCGATCTGAAACCCGTGCTCGGTCGCATGGTCGACGAGTGCCGATCGGATATCGTGGAGCGTCTCCGGCGCATCGTCGAGTCCGTCGATGACCGGGGTCTGCGTCTCGATAACGAACTTGAACAGCTCGTGGTCGAGTCGGCCGTCCAGCTTCGCCGGAGGTTCCGTCTCGTAGACCAGTTCGTCCGTCCCGGAGGTCGGCCGACCCGTCTCGTCGACGATGAAAAACTCCTCTTCGATACCGATCGTCCCCAGCTCGGTAAACACGTCGGCCGAACCACCTTGCATTGGAAGCCTGTAATTTATGCGCGAATAAATACCGTTTGGACTCGTGCGCCCGGTCTGCAAAGCGACCAACTGAGCTATACTTCACAGTGAATATCTCAATATCGAAGCCAATGGTACTCCGGCGGCAAGAACAAAGCTCCGTCTCCGATTACTGTCAGCGATGGCGGCAACATCGCGGGGGGGCCTCCGGGCAGGTTGATATCGATCCCTCACCTCGATACGTATATTAGGCATAAAAATCAGGAAAACAATGTCGAAAGTAGTTTATGGAGATATCGACAAGTAGGAGTATGGTCGAACTGGATGAGACCGATCTGCATATATTACAGCTACTGACCGAGAACTCCCGTCGGCCGTACAACGACATCGCCGAGGAAGTCGGCGTCTCGCCGCCGACCGTCTCCGACCGCGTCGAGCGACTGGAAGAACTCGATGTCATCGGGCGGTTTACGCTGGATATCGACCGCTCGCGGATCAGCGACGGCGTCGGCGTACTCGTCGATCTCCACCTTCGTCCCGGGACCGTCCACGACGTCATCGAACGGCTTGCACCGCTGGAGACCGTCGATCACGTGTACGCGACAGCGGACGCACACGTGGTGGCGAGGGCGACGGTCGACGAGTGCGAGATCCACCGGATCCTCACCGAGACACTCGACCTTTCACAGGTCGTCGAGTACGACGTCAGACTGCTGATCGATTCCGTCTGGGAGCCGAAAGTCCAGGAGATCGAACGGGAGGAATCGGCCGCTGAGGAGGACCGTGAAGCAGCAGTTGCTGATGGCGGTTCCGTCGACGTCGAGTAGACCTCGCCCAGAAATCATCCAGCAATCATACATTATCAAGTGTGATAATCAGGCTTTTCAGGGGTCGGCTGCTACGTCCACGCAGTTATGACTGGCGAACCGACAGTCGACAGACGCTCGTATATTAAAGCAGCCGGTGCAGTCGGACTTACCGGCGTCATCGCCGGCTGTACAGACGACGGAGGAGAGCCGACCGATGGCCCGGAAAACGGTGGCGAAGAGACCGATGACCCGGAAAACGGTGGCGAAGAGACCGATGGCTCGGAAAACGGTGACGAAGAAACCAATAGTTCCGAAGACGATCAAACGGACGGCGGCGCGACAATGGTGCTTGTCGGTCCGGAAGACCAGTTCATTTTCGAACCGGAGGAACTGACCATCGACGTCGGCACGGCGGTCGAGTTCGTCTGGGAATCGGATACACACAACATCGCGGTGGTCGAGGGACCGGACGATGGCTGGGAGGGACACGAAACGATCGAAGATGCCGGGTTCACCCACGAACACACCTTCGAGGTCGAAGGCACGTACGACTACGTCTGTGAGCCCCACGAGTCCCAGGGTATGGTCGGCACCGTCGTCGTACAGTGAATCTCTGAGTCTATTTTTTACAATCACATCGCGATGAGAGACATCTCCAAAGACGACCCTACTGCCACGAGGAGCGGGTTACTAACTCAGCTCACTGAGTTTGGTACAAATTATTAACTTAGCCTATATAGATAATAACCTTTTTCTGCCTCACTGCGTTCACAAGTACTATGGAAGGATCACGACGCCGTGTACTCGCGGGCGCCGCCGGACTGCTAACCACAAGCGCGCTTGCTGGCTGTCTCGACGAGGCCGAGGAACCGACCGGCGATGAGAACGGTGCTGAGGGGAACGGAACGGACGATACCGCAACCGCCTCGGTAGCGTTTCTGGTCGAAGGGCTTGGTGGGCACGATGACGAGCACGACCACGAGGACGGCGAAGAACACGACGACGAAGAACACGACGGCGAAACCGGGGGAGAACACGATGATTCGCCAGTCACACAGGAAGCGATCGACGAAGCATGTGGTCACATGGAGTTCGACGACCCCGAATCGGTCGAGGGGAGCAGTTCGGCGGACGACGCACCGTCAGTGAGCGGTACACACCAGCCCTTCGAAGTCTCGTTCGATGGGGATGCGGGATACGTGGTGTTCGAGAATGGGGGAAGCCACGACGACGAAGAACACGACGACGAGAACCACGACGACGGAGAACACGACGACGAGAACCACGACGACGGAGAACACGACGACCACAGCGAGTCGATAGCGTTTTTCGCCCGCGGCGGCAGCGTGAACATCATCGAGGGGCAGGTCGAGCACGCTGACGAAGCCGAAAACTGCAGTCAGATCGACGAGTACGTTGTCGTCGAACTCGACGACAGTCACGCAGTCGTCGAGCTACGGGCCGACTGACCGCCACCCAACCGAGTTATTAACTAGGGCCGAATAGATAATAATACTTTTACGGGCGACACCACAACTGAAACATATGAAACGAACACGACGTGCCGTCCTGAAAGCCGGTGCCGGGGTAACTGCCCTGGGAACCCTGGCTGGCTGTCTGGATGGGCCGGGCGGAGAACAGGATGGAGATGGAGGCGGATATACAGTCTTTTACGGGCTTCAGAGCCTCGCTAACGCGGTCGGCGGCGACGAGTTTTATTTCGAGAACCCGGTCGAAACGGGAACGATGGGCCACGGCTGGAGCCCCGACGGCGATCTGACGCGTGACATCGCCGCGACACGGATGTTCCTGTATCTGGATACGCCGGAGTTCGCGTGGGCACAGGACGTGGCGAGCGAACTCCGGCGCGATTACGATGACGTCGCCGTCGTCGATGCGATGCGAGGGATCGAGCCGTATCTGATCCCCTTCGACGAGGAGCCGATCCCGGAGCCGGACCACGGAAACGACTATCCTGTCGAACGCCTCGTCCTGGAGGAGTTCGACATCGTCGACCTCCGATCCGATACCCGACTCGGTGGCTGGCACACCGGACACTGGCACGGCGGCGTGGCGGACGTCTTGCTCGGCGAGAGCGTTCCGGTCGGTGTCGTGCTCAAGGACGAGCAAGAGCGAGTCGTCCCACTGGGCGAGGACGAAACCTACCAGCTCGACGCCCGGCTTGCCGACGGCGAACCGGAGGGCATCGTCGAGATCGAGTCCCACGGCGACCACGTGAAGTTCCACGGTCGCGAAGTAGGCAGCGCCGGGGTCGTATTCCAGATCCGACGCGGTGACGAACTCGTCCACGAGACTGCCGAGGAGACCACGTCCGTCGAAGTCGTCGAAGAACTCGGAGGCGAGGGTGCAGACGACTTCCACGACCCACACGTCTGGATCGATCCCGTGATCGCCGAGCGCATCGTCGAGCGCGTCAGCCACGAACTCGCGGCGATCGACCCGGACAACGCGACGGCCTACGAGGAGAACGCAGCGGCACACGCCGACCGGGTCATGGAGGTCCACGAACAGTTCGAGACGCTCGCGGCGAACGCCGACAAGGACGTCGCGATCCTTGCCGGGCACGACTCGTTCCGATATCTCGAACGCCGGTACGGCTTCGACCTACGGACGCCGACTGGCGTCTCGCCGAACGCCGCGACATCGTTCGAGGATATCGGCGACCTGCTCGACATCATCGAAGCGAACGACATCGACACCGTGCTGTACGATCCGTTCGAGGTGTCGAACCCGGGCCAGGAGTACCCGCAGATGGTCCAGACGATATTCGAGAACAGCGACGTCGATCAGGCCGAGCCGCTCTCGCCGGTCTCGGGCGTCACCGAGGACTGGGCGGCAAACGACTGGGGCTGGGTCGAACAGATGGAGGAAGTGAACATCCCGTCGCTCCGGGCGGCACTCGACGCATAGATCGATGGAAAGAGACAAACCCAGCCTGCTGGTAATGGGAAATAGATGACGACCGTCGTCGATGTCGAGGACGTAACGTTCTCGTACGGAGAGACCGTCGCAGTCGAAGACATCTCTCTGTCCGTCGAGACCGGCGACTTCCTCGGTATGATCGGGCCGAACGGCTCCGGGAAGACGACGCTGTTACACCTGATGATCGGCCTCGCACAGCCCGATCACGGCTCCGTCGAACTGTTCGGAGAGCCGGCGGCGGAGTTCGAGAACGGCGAACGCCTCGGCTACGTCGCACAGCGGTCTACCGACCGCGGCGGCGCGATGCCGGTGACGGTACGCGAAGTCGTTCTGATGGGACGGTTCGCACACGTCGGCCACTCCAGACTCGGCTCGGAGGACCACGAAATCGTCGACGAGGCGCTCGAAACGGTCGATATCGTCGACCTCGCCGATCGCCCAGTGAGCGAGATCTCCGGCGGCCAGCGCCAGCGAGCGTTCATCGCCCGGGCCCTCGCCTCCGAATCCGACCTCCTCGCGCTCGACGAGCCAACCGTCGGCGTCGATGCCGACTCGCGGAGCGAGTTCTACGACCTCCTCGACGACCTGAATCGTCAGGGGATCACGATCATCCTCATCGAACACGACGTCGACGTCCTCACCAAACACGTCGACACCGTCGCGTGCATTAACCGGGAGCTATACCACCACGGCGATACGGTCTCGTTTATCGAGAGCGACGCGCTGGCCGAGGCGTACGGGAAATCGACAGGCGTCCTCGATCACAACCACCCATGAGTACGGACACTGCCGACGGGGAGACGGAGCAATCGGTGAGCGAACCGGCCAGACGAGTCCCCACACGGCGACGAGTCGAGGAGTTCCTGTTGGTCCTGACGGGGCTGTTGGGTGCGATGATGATCGCATTCATCGCCGTCGACTGGCTCCGTACCTTCCCGGGCGCGGTCGGCGCGATAGCCCAGACCGGCTTCGAGCAGTTCCTGATCGCTGGCGAGTGGGCGGATTACTACCTCGGAACGAACGTCTTCCAGTATCCGTTCATGTGGCGGGCCATCGCCACGGGCATCCTCGTCGGCATCGTCGGGCCGCTCGTCGGGACGTATCTGGTCCACCGACAGATGGCGCTGATCGGCGAGACGCTCGCACACACCGCCTTTGCGGGAGTCGCTATCGGTATCGTCGTGGTGGGGGCGCTCGGCCTGAACGCCACGAACGGTCGGCTGGTGCTGGTCGCGCTGGTCGTGAGCGTCCTCTCGGCGCTCGGCCTGCAGTGGCTCACCGAACACACCGATAGCTACGGGGACGTTCCGATCGCAATCGTTCTGACCGGTAGCTTCGCCGTCGGGACGCTGCTGATCTCGTGGGGTCGTGAGTTCGTCTCGGTACCGATCGATATCGAGCAGTTCCTCTTCGGCGACATGGCAGTCGTCACCGCAGAAGGTGCCCGGATCGTCGCCGTCCTCAGCGTCGTCGTGGTGGCACTCGTCGCTTTCAACTACAAACAGTTCCTGTTCATTACGTTCGACGAGACGGCCGCGCGAGTCGCGCGGTTCAACGTCACCTGGTACAACGCCTTGCTGGTCACGATGACCGCAGTGGTCGTCGTCGGCGCGATGCAGATCCTCGGCGTGATCCTCGTCGCCGGACTGCTCGTGATCCCGGTCGCGGCGGCGTCACAGATCGCACAGGGCTTCCGGGAGACGCTGTATCTCTCCGTGCTGTTCGGCCAGGCGTCGATCCTCGCCGGGATCGGGATGGCGATCTGGCAGAGTCTCCCCTCCGGCGGGTCGGTGATCGTCGTCGCCATCACGATCTATCTCGGGACGGTGGCATTGTCCGACCGCTCGGCCGCACTTGCGACCCGATAACGGCGGAGATTCCGAGCAACCACATGCATGTCGAGTGTTTGTAAATGTTCTACAAAGAACGGGAATTATCACGAATATTACGCCACCAATATAAGCGCCCCCTTTATACTCCGTACGATGTCAGTCAGTTTTTACCCGTGGGTATTCTCAGTTTCACCTAGCGATGGGAGCGTTATCGGACCTGTTCGGGCCGGAACGTGTAGCAGTCGTCGGTGCAACCGACCGGGAGGGATCCGTTGGGCGGGCGATCCTGACGAACCTCCAGGAAGATTACACCGGTGACGTTGTTCCGATCAACCCGAACCGTGATGCAGTGCTGGGACTGGACTGTTACGAATCAGTGGCGAAAGCGCCACCGACGGATCTGGCGGTGATCGTCGTCCCGTCAGAGATCGTCATCGACGCGGTGAAGGAAGCGGCACAGGCAGGTGTCGACGACGTCGTCGTCATCACGGCCGGATTCAGCGAGACCGGCAGTGAAGGCGCAGAACGCGAGAAGGAACTCATCGAGGTCGCCGAACAGTACGATCTCAACCTGGTCGGTCCCAACAGCCTCGGCGTGATGAGCACGCCGAACGGGATGAACGCGACGTTTGGCCCCGACAACGCACAGGAAGGCTCGATCTCCTTTATGAGCCAGTCGGGCGCGTTCATTACGGCTGTGCTGGACTGGGCGAACGATCAGGATCTCGGCTTCAAAGACGTCGTCTCGCTCGGCAACGAGGCCGTTCTCGACGAAACTGACTTCGTCAGAGAGTGGGGAGACGACCCCGACACGGACGTGATTATCGGCTATCTGGAAGGGATCGACTACGGTCGCGAGTTTATCGATGCGACCCGGGAGGTCACCGACGATACCCCAGTCGTGCTGGTCAAATCCGGCCGCACCGAGGCCGGTGCGCAGGCGGCCTCCTCACATACCGGGACGATCGCCGGTAGCGAGCAGGCGTACGCGGCCGGCCTCGATCAGGCCGGCGTCCTGCGCGTCGAAACCGTCCAGGAGATGTTCGACTATGCACAGATGCTATCGGGACAGCCATTGCCCGATCGTGACGACGTCGCCGTCATCACCAACGCCGGCGGTCCCGGCGTGATGACGACTGATGCGATCGGTGGCTCGCGGCTGGACCTTGCGGGCTTCTCCGACGAGACGCTGGAAATCTACAGCGAGATGCTCCCCGACGAAGGGAATATCTACAACCCCGTGGACGTGCTCGGCGACGCCGACGCGGGCCGGTTCGAGGAAGCGCTTGATGCCGCACTTTCCGACGATGGCGTCGGTGCTGCGGTCGTCGTTGCCGCACCGACAGCCGTGCTCGACTTCGGCAACCTCGCCGACGTCATCAGCAAGATGAAAGAGAAACACGAGACACCGATCGTCTCGGCGCTGATGGGCGGCGAGAGCACGGAAGCCGCGGCCCGGAAGCTCAAGGACAACGGCGTCCCGAACTACTTCGACCCCGCGCGTGCGATCCGGAGCATCGGCGCGCTCTCGGAGTACCGTGACATCAGCGAGACGACCCACGACGAACCGGCTGACTTCGACGTCGACCGCGAGCGGGCACGGGAGATCCTCGAACGCGCCGAAGGGCGCGACGACAATCGCCTCGGCGTCGAGGCCATGGATCTGCTCGACGCGTACGGGATCCCGACGCCGAACGGCGATGTCGTCGACTCGCCCGCTGCCGCGGAGGAAGTGGCGAAGGGCATCGACGGCCCTGCAGTGATGAAGATCGTCAGCCCCGACATACTCCACAAATCCGACATCGGCGGCGTAAAAGTCGGTGTCGAGACTGAGGACGTCGCCGACGCTTTCGAGGACCTGGTGACACGAGCCCGCAACTATCAGCCGGACGCAAACCTCATCGGGATCCAGGTCCAAGAGATGGTCGACCTCGACGATGGAACCGAGACGATCGTCGGCCTCAACCGCGATCCACAGTTCGGCCCGATGGTGCTGTTCGGACTCGGCGGGATCTTCGTGGAAGTGCTCGAAGACACCACGGTTCGGATCGCACCGATCAGCGAACCGGAGGCGGACGCTATGATCAACGACATTCAGGCCGCACCGCTACTGCGTGGTGCTCGGGGACGGACACCGGCGGATACGGGCGCTATCTCGGAGTCGCTCCAGCGGCTCTCACAGCTGGCGACCGACTTCCCGGCCATCCTCGAGCTCGACGTGAACCCGCTCGTCGCAGGGCCGGACGGCGCGACGGCGATCGACCTGCAACTGACCGTGGATACTGATAAACTATGACGAAGACCCTACTCGTAACCTCGACCGAAGAAGGCACCGGCAAGACGGCCGTCTCGATCGCGCTCGGTATGCTCGCCAAGGAGCGCGGGCTCGACGTCGGCTACATGAAACCCAAAGGAACGCGGCTCCGCAGCCGCGTCGGCAAGACCCTCGACGAGGATCCGATGCTCGCCCGCGAACTGCTGGAGATGGACGCGGAGATGCACGAACTCGAACCCGTCGTCTACTCGCCGACGTTCATCGAGCAGGTGATCCGTGGTCAGGAGGACTCCAGCGACCTCCAGACACAGGTCAAAGAGCACTTCGAGACGCTCGCGGCTGGGCGCGACCTGATGATCGTCGAGGGCGGCGGCTCGCTGACGACCGGCGGCATCGTCGATCTGACTGACGCCGACATCGCGGAGCTCCTCGATGCAGAAGTCGTCCTGCTGGGCGGCTACGACACCCCCGCAGACATCGACGGTGTACTCGCGGCGGCGCGCCAGCTCGAAGGTCGCCTGGCCGGCGTCCTGTTCAACGCCGTCACCGACGACGCCTTCGACAGCCTCGAAACCGATGCCGTTCCGTTCCTCGAGAGCAACGGGATCTCGGTCCACGGCGCACTGCCGCGTGAGCAGGAACTCGCCGGCATCACCGTCGAGGACCTCGCCGACGAACTCGGCGCGGAGATCCTGACCAACGCCGCAACCGACTCCTACGTCGAGCGCTTCAGCGTCGGTGCGATGGGCCGGGACGCCGCACTCCGTCACTTCCGACGGACCCGTGACGCCGCAGTGATCACGGGAGGCGACCGCTCGGAAGTCCAGACCGCCGCGCTGCAGGCACCCGGCATCGAATGTCTCATCCTCACCGGCGGCCACCGCCCGACCGGCGCTGTCGTCGGGAAAGCCGAGGAGAAGGGTGTGCCGATCCTCCTCCTGCAGACTGACACGCTGACGGCCATCGACCGCGCCGAGGGCGTCGTCAGCGAGGGTCGTACCAAGGACGCCGAGACCGTAGAACGCATGCAGGAACTGCTTGCCAGCCACGCAGACATCGACGGGCTGATCGGCGTGTCCGCAGAGTCGGACTCCGACGACGAGTAGACCGACCGCCTCTCTTTTGTCGCCAGCGCACCAACGCGATAGTATGAGCGACAGCGGCGACGACACGGACGAGGAACTCGCCCGGACAGCCGAGGAGCTGGCCGACACCCTGCGCGACCTCCGGCAAGAAGTCGAGCCGGAGCCCCGGCGCGGCCCTCTCGGTCTCCCCCGCCCGCCTTCTCCGCGAGAGGTACTCGATTTTACCGACGACGTCGCAATCCCGGCCGCGATTGCAGTGCTCGAAGCCAACATTCGGATCCTGGAGGCGGTCCAGCGCGCCATCGAGATTGCCAACGCCGAACGCGAGGCCCGGGAGCGCGGCGAAGAGATCCGCGGCGAGGCCGAACGCCGCAGCCGAGAGGTCCGTGAGACGGCGGGTCGGTTCGGGGAAGAGTCGCTGGACCGACTCGACGATGCGCTCGTAGAGCTACAGCGTGCCGTCGACGAGGGCGCGCTCCCACAGGACGAAACGGCCCGCGAGATTCTCACCGAGGCCCGACAGCTACGTGACGACCTCGACGAGCAGGTCCGTGACGCCGAAGCACGCGTCGACAAGCAAACCGGGCGTGGGCGTCGGAGTGAGAAAGAGGACGACGACACGGACGACGAGGAGGCCGACTCCGATCCGGTGCAGGTCGACGTCGACTCGGAACTGGAGTCGCTTCGGAGCCGGTACGACAGGAGCGAAGACGACGAATCGCCCGAAGAAGACACGGACTGAGAACGACACATACTTATTTTCAACTCGGGAACATCGGGTAGCGCGCGGGTAGCCAAGCCAGGAAAAGGCGCAGCGCTTAGGACGCTGTCCCGTAGGGGTCCGCCGGTTCAAATCCGGTCCCGCGCACTTCTCGGCTCGAACGAACGTGAGAATCGTGAGTGCGCAATGAGGATTTGAACCCTGGAAACCGAGCGACGCGAGGTTTCATCCGGTTCAAATCCGGTCCCGCGCATAGCGAGGCGCGAGCGAAGTGAGCGCCTCGAAATCACGAACGGCGAGCCTTGCGAAGCGTGAGTGTATCGCTGCTGCGAACACCGTTGTGAGCAGCAGCAATCCGCCCCCGCAACCATTCTGTCCGGGAACCACCACCGAACCAGAGGTACCCCGAACAACCACCGACGAGGGGTATCGTCGGCGGAACCTCCACCCCCACGGCACTTATAACCGATGGCACTCAGGCTAGTAGCACAGATGGACCGCGAGGAACTCGAAGACGCGGTCGACGACTGGGTGAAGGCCGAAATCATCACCCACGAACAGGCCGATGCGATCCTCGCCCACCACGAGGGTGACGAGCGGTCGTTGCGGCTGATCACGGCGCTCTCGGTCATGGGGGCAGTGTTGATCGGCGCGGGAGCAGTCCTCTATCTCACGGGGAACTGGGCTGACCTCCCGCGGACGCTTCGGGCCGTAATCCTCCTCACAGTGCCGACGGCCGCCTACGGTTCGGGTGGGTGGCTCCGCCGCGGCGAGTACCCGCGAGTCGGGCATGGGCTGTTCGTCCTCGGGGCTGCGTTCGTCGGTGTAAGCCTGTTCGCACTGGCCGACCTGTACGAGATCGATATCGCGGCCGAGTGGTTGCTGATCGCGTGGACAGCGGTAGCGCTGCCCTCCGGCCACCTGCTGGGGTCGCGGCTGATAACGGCACTGGGCCTCGGCGTCGGCGCGGCGACACTCGTGACGGCGACATCGTTCGATCCGGCGGTGGTGACCGGGCTCTACGGAATCGTCCTGTTCGTCCACGGCGCGATGGACCGGGAGCCGCGATGGTCGATGAGCTATCTGCTCGTCGGCGTCGCCGCGACGCTTGGATCGACAGTCGCGTTGATGACTTCGGGAGGGCGTCTCGGTCCGTCGCCGGAACTGGATCTCGTCCTCGTGGGCGTCACGCTCGGTGCGGCCGCGATGGCGGTTCGGGCGGCCGTGGAGTCGCGTTCGGACGGCGACGCCTCGCTCACGCTCTGGGCGGCCGTCGCTATCACCGTACTGCTGGCGTTCGTACCCCTCGTGTCGACCGATCTTTCGTCGTTCGCGACGTCGGTGACCGCTCACCTGCTCGCGCTCATTCTTGTGCTCGTCACGGTGGGAATCGGCTATCGGCTCCGCGAGACGGGTGTCGTCAACATCTCCGCCCTCGCGTTCTTGCTCGTCGTGTTATCCTTCCTGGCCCGGACTGTCGCCAACGTGCTGTCCGGTTCGCTGACGCTGATAATCGGCGGATTGGTCCTGCTCGCCGTCGGCCTCGGCCTCGAACGTGGCCGGCGGACGTTGCTCGAACGGATGGATGCGTCGGGCACTGCTGCTCGGGAGCAAAGCAAGTGACTCGTATCGGTTCGATGCGGTCGAGAAGGAAGAAAGGCCTGTCGGACGGCTACCAGCTTACTCTTCGTCTTCGTCCGCTTCCTCAGACTCTTCCTCGAGCAGGTCGTTCTCTTCGAGGTACGAGTGGATCTCGTCCGTGTCGAGTTCGGCGTACTCCTCGGTCTCGGTCTCGACGGTCGCCAGTGCGAGCCCTTCCGGGGTCAAGCCGCCGTCTTGGACGGAGGCCAGCGCTTCGAGTGCGAGCACGATACCGTCGTCGAGGCTGTCGCCGCCGTCGTAGTTCTCTTCGAGGAACTCCTGAATGTCGCCGCGGTCGGCACCGACTGCGAGCGCCTTCCATTCGTAAGGGGTTCCGGACGGGTCCGTCTCGTAGAGACGGGGCTCGCCGTTTTCGATGCCACCGATGATCAGCGCGACGCCGAACGGGCGAGCGCCACCGACCTGCGTGTACTGCTGGATGTGGTCAGTGACCTCTTTCGTGAGCGTCTCGACGCCGATCGGCTCATCGTAACGGAGGCGGTTGGTCTGTGCGCTCTGCCGGGCGAAGTCGATCAGCTGTCGCGCGTCGGCCACGTGGCCTGCGCTGGCGATGCCGATGTGTTCGTCAGCCTTGTGTAGCTTCTCGACGCTTGTTCCTTCCAGTAGCGGCGAACGGATCCGCTTGTCGACGGCGAGGACGACGCCGTCCTCGGTCCGCACGCCGATGCTGGCTGTGCCACGTTTGACTGCTTCGCGGGCGTACTCTACCTGATAGAGCCGTCCATCCGGCGAGAAGATCGTGATCCCTCGGTCGTAGGCCTGTTGTTGAGCTTGTCCCTGCATAGTATCACTGTAAATCGAGTGTCATCGCGCCGACGACCGAGGAGTCGACCCGTACATCCACGGAACTGTCGCGGATAACTCCTGGCCGCTCTTCGCCGTCGAACACGACGTTTCTCTCGTGGGAAAGTTCCGTCTGTCGTCCTAAATACTTTTCTTCACAGGCACGGATCGTACCACTGATACCGCTGACCCGCAGGCCCACCGAGTGAGTATTGATACTATCGATACAGGCAAGCGAGGCGCGAGCCTCGGTAACGTGTCCGTGGCGAACCCGGACGACCGTCTCCCCCTGACCGTCCGAGAACGAGAAATCGAGCACCGTGAGATCGGCGTCTGCACTGCCAGTGTCGCCGACGAGGTTCTGTGCCGCGTACCACAGTTCGCGCTGGAAGGCCCCCCGGGAGAGATCGGCGTCGGGCGTCGATTCGAGGGTGACCGCGAGATATCGCCAGCGCGGCCGGACGTGTTTGGGGAGATGTTTCATGCCTACTCGCCTCCGGAGGCCCGTTCGGCGACGAGGACGCCCACCTGCTCGTGAACGCGCTCGACGGCCGTCAGCGCGAAGCCAGCGCTTGTCAGCGCGTCCACGAGTGTGCCGACCGTCGCCGGGTCGTCGACCTCCGGACTGTAAAACGGCTCCTCCGGATCGGGTTCGCCGAAGAACATCACGTCACCGAGCACGAACCGTCGCGGCCCCAAGTCGGCGATCACGTCGATCGCTTCGCGTTTCTCGTCGTCCGAGAGGTGATGCATCGCGAAGTTCGAGGTGACGATATCGACCGGCTCGTCGACGTTCGGCACACGGAACCGGCCGTCGCCGAACTCGACGGTGTCGATCCCGTTCTCGCTCGCCTTGGCGCGGGCCTGTTCGAGCATTCCCTCGCTGACGTCCCGACCGATCACGCTCCCGGCGTCGTCTGCGAGCGCCAGCGCGATGGCCCCCGTGCCGGTGCCGATGTCGAGTACCGTATCGCTGTCCGTGGGCGCGGCGTGCTCGACGACGAGGTCCACACAGGCGCGATACTCCTCGCTCTCGCTGTCGTCGTACTCGGCGGCCTTCTCGTCGAACCGTTTCCCGTGATCCTCAGGCGTCTTCGTCATATCTGCCCCGTTCGACGCCCGGCTCAATGAACTCCTCGGACTGGATCCGCTCGTTGCGTTCGATCAGCCGTCCCCACTCGGCGAGCCCCTCGCGGATCGTCTCGGTTTCGAACCCGATAGTCTCTCCTACGGCGACGAGTTCGCGGGGAGCCCGCAGGTGGAGATGCGACTCGGGCGTCGCGCTGACGACGTAGGGCGCGTCGTACTGCTCGATCAGTTCGCGAAGCTTCCGAAGCGATTTGAGCGCCCGGACGCGCTCACCGCCGTCCGCACGCAGGACCGGTGAGAGGTCGAACTCGACGCGAACCCCGTTCTCCCGTGCAGCACGGGCGAGCACGTGGTTAAAATCGCCGTCGCCGCGCATCGGATGCGCGAGCACGTCGACCCGTTCTTGCTCGACGGCGAAGCGATTGATGGCGTTGGTCCCGCCGCCCACGACGACGAGTCGGTCGCGCTCGCGGTAGTTGCCGACGAAGCCACTAGCACGCTGTGGATCGTCGGTCGAAATCTCGTTTGCTTCGACGACGGCGACGCCGTCGTCGATTTCCTCGGCAGCGTGGTCCGGCCGAGCGTCGTCGGCGTTCCTGACGACGATCCCGTCGTACCCGTACTCGCCCGCCGTGTTGGCCAGTCGGGCGACTGTCGCGTCTCCATCGGGCCAGGCGTGGACCGCCTCGTACATAGAACAGGAACCATCCCCACGGCTCTTTGCTGTTACGTTATCGGGCGGGAAACGGCGGCTCGACCGTCCCGATCAGAACTCGTCGTCGCGGCAGGCCTCGATCGCCTCGGTGGCGTTCTCGACGGCCGCGGGCTTTTTGGCAGGATAGGCTTCGACCTTCGCGCGGAGCGTGATGCCATCGCCGATCTCTACACGACCGTTGAAAGCCGCCTGCTTGTCGAGACTCAAAAAGAGCGAGCAGTTCTCGTCGACGCGCTGGTCTAGCTCGTCGAGGACGCGGTCGATCTCCTCCAGATCGGCGACTCGTCGGAGGATGTGGCGCATGTCGTCGGCGTTTTCGACGCGCGTCGAGAGGACGACGATCCGGTCACCGTAGTGGCCTTCGCTCTCGGTGCGCTCTATCTCGGTCTCCTCGGGGAGGTAAAACCGCAGCGCCTCTCTGACGCGCTTTTCGTCTTCGGTCGCGTAGCAGAAGGCCCGCAGATCGACGTAGTGGAACGGGACGCTCGCCATCGGGGAGTTACTCTGCCGCTTCCAGCGAATCCTCGGAGATACCGGTCTCCTGGCCGTCCTCGAAGCTGACGGTGTAGGTCTCGTCGCCGAACATGGTCTCCATGACCTGCGTTACCGTCCCTTCTTCGCCGTCGTACTCGCTGTGCTCGTCGTGCAGAATGACGCTATCGTCTTCTTCGAAGCTCATAGGTTCGATTACCCCCTCGGCCAGTAAAAAGGGACTGATTCCCGGCGGTGCGGTCAGACTGCAGGCCCCGATTCGGCCATCGGTGACGGGAGTCGGAGGTCCTCGAACTCGTCGAGGAACTGGACGTTCATGACGAGTTTGAGTTCCGAGGTCGCCGGCACGCCGACACAGGTCAGTCGAGCGTTCAGCCGTTCGACCTGCTCGTCGGTGAGAATCGTCTGGCCGGGCATGGCGACGTCGCCCTCCTTGACGATCACCGCACAGTTCGCACAGGCCCCGCCGCGACAGGCGTAGGGCCAGGACAGATCGCGGTTCTCCGCGGCTTCGAGGATTGTCTCGCCCGGTTCGACGAGGAACCGGCCGTAATCGCTCGGATCGAGATCGGCGTCGGAGGCCTTCTCGAAGAGGTCGCTATCGTCGAGTGACCAGCCGTGCTCGTCGATGACGCCGTAATCGAGATACTGCACCCGGGACTCGGTGCCGGCCATGAGCGGCCCAGTGTTTTGCTGACTGTAGCGCTGGACGATACTCGCGGCCTCCGCGACCGGTTTCGCTTCCAGCGACGCGAACCAGTCGACGACCGTCTGCCCGCCGAGCCCAGATTTATTGGCCAGTTCGTCGAAATCGACGCCCTCGTTTTCGGCCACCGGTACGATGATCGTCTCCGATTCGAGCCGGTCGATCCAATCCTGTACGTCCTCTTTCGAGAGATCGTACCAGTTTGCCAGTTCGGAGACCGACGCCCCCTCGTCGTAGGCGATTGCGGTCATCAGGAGCTGTGTCGACTCCTTGCTACTCACTTCGTCGAGCCAGCGCCTGAGATCGCCACTGTCGACGTGTTGTAACTGCCCCATATCTCTACGTTCCAGCGGAAAAAAAGTAAAGCTATGCACTCGTCCGTCGATCACGTGCTCGACGGCGATTCGAGCCTGAGCGCCGATGCGAGCAACACGGCGGCGACGGTCAACAGCACGACGGAAACGATGGGTCGACCGCCGTCGACACCGGCGTAGAGCGCGTAGGCGACGACCGCCGTCCCGAACGCGACGGACACAGTCCCCGCGGCGTGGGAGAGTTCAGCCGAGCGCGTCTCCGCCTCACGACCGACCTGCTCGCCGAGTTCGATAGCGTTGACCGCGATATCCCACGAGACGACGGAGAGCGCCCCGCCGATCAGGACGGTGCCAACGCCCGCAGCACCGATTCCGGCAACGAGTGCGCCCGCAAACAGCGCCAGTCCGCCGCCGGTTACGAGGCGTTCGCAGCCGTAGCGCAGGCCTGCGCCGAGCAGGACGATACCGGGCAGCGATAGCCCGATCGACGGGGCCATCGAGACGCCGAGCAAGGTCGCTGCGAGCACCGCCACGGCGAGCGAGATGACGGTGCCGGGACGCGTCGGCCGGCGGTCGACGGCAGGGCTCACGCCGACCACCTCGCGCCGGCCCGCGAAATCGCCGTAACGAGTGGCTCCTCCCAGTTCCAGTCGACGACCCGCAGTCCGGATCGCCGGAGGTCAGCCATCCGCAGGTCCCGCTCCATCCGGGCGACCGATTCGCCAGTCGTCGCCGTCGTCGTCGGGTTCGGGCTGACCGCGGTCAGCAGATGACCGCTGGCGTCCAGCAGTTTCGCCTGCTCGACGACCAGGTCGTCCACAAGCGGCGAGAAGAGGATGATCTGGGCGTGACTGGGTAGCTGATGGCGAAGCGCCGCGACGCTGATGGGGCGCTCGATCAGGTCGTCGACCGAATCCGGCGACAGCAGCGGCTCGGTCCGGAACATCTCGCGAGCGCGGGTGCGGTGGTCCCCGCCGCTTCCGGGCGGCAGCCAGCACTCGGTCGTCCCGAGCGCGGCGATGCCGACCCGGTCGCCGGCGTCGATCAGCGAGGAGAACGCCTGCATTGCACCCTCGACGGAGCGCTCGACCGCACTGGTGGCGCTCTCGTCCGGCCGACACCAGGCTTCGGTACGGACGTCGATCAGCAGGACGACCGAGGCCGCCCGCTCCTCGCGGAACTCGAGCGTCGAGAGTTCGCCAGTCCGGGCCCGGGTGTTCCAGTCGACTCTGGAGAGCGGATCGCCCGGCTGGTACTCCCGCGTCGCGTAGAACTCGAGTCCGTCGCCGCCGATATCGGTCTCGACGCGGCCAGCATACGGCGTCGTCAGCGGTTGCAGGGAGAGGTTCGTCGATGGGGGCAGGGAGCCGGGAGTACAGACCAGCGGCTCGCTCTCGCCGGCGACTCGCGTCTCCCGCTCGGCCGCGCCGCTGAAGCCCCGCACGAGCACCTGGGCTGGCTCGAACTCGTGGGTCCCGCGCTCGGCGACCACTGTGTAGCTAAACGTCACCCTCTCGCCGGGGTCGAGCGAGGCCGCATGGCGAGGCGTCCCCGCAGCGACGTGTAACTGCCCCGGGACGCCGTCGACGATCCGAACGTCCGGAAGGCTCGACTCGCCGCCATTCTCGAGCGCAACGGTGACCTCGACCTCCTCGCCCGGATCGGGACGGTCCTCGAACTCGCGCTCGATATCGAGGTGTGCGTCGGGCGCGCGCCCGGCCCCTGCGTAGGCCGCGAACGTGACGCCGAAGACGCCCGCGAGGAAGGGAGCGGGGTTCTGGGAGAACACGCCGAAGGCGACGCCGAACAGCGCGAGCGCGCTGACGCCGGTCCACCGACCGGTCCGGCGCAGGACGTCCTCGTGGAGCCGTCCGGCACTGTCGACCGTCGCCCCGTCGGCATCGTCTGGTTCCGCGTTGGGTTCGGGTTCGCCCGTCGTTTCGGCCCGGCGTTGCTCACTCATCGGTCGCCTCCGTGGATCTCGTCCAGAGACGCTCTAGCTCTCCCACGGCCCGTCTGGCCTTGAGCCCGAACTTCGATTCCTGGCCGAGACGGACCCGAAGCCGCAGCGAGAGTGGGAACGCGGACCACGGCGTCCCGTCGAAAAACGACGCCGCGACGGGGTCGTCGGTCCACTCGCCGTTCGTCAGTCTATCTCTCGCCTCCGCTTCCGTGCAGCCACAGCGGCGCTGGAGGACCGTCACGCCGACCGCTTCGAGTCGGTCGTTCACGGTATCGCGGCCGGATATCTCGTGGACGCTTGACGCCGACTGCATGGCGACGTCGAACCCTTCGCCCGGTGTCGGAATCCCCTTGATGAGTTCAGGGTCACCGGTGCGCGCGTAGCCGAGTTCGGAGCCCCAGCGATCACGGGCGATCCGAGCACCCTGAACCAGGGCGACGATGCCGACGATAGTCAGCAGGAACTCGTCGGCCGAGAACATCGCACCCAGATCGGGCGAAAGGAACGTCGCGACGCCGAGTGCGGTGATCAGCACCCCGATGCCCGCCGCGATCCGCCGCTCGATGGTCGTCATTGGCGATCACCCGCGTACGCCGCTTCGATCTCCCGGAGCGCGTCGACGGCCCGCTCCTCTCGCTCGGGCGTCACTGCCCGCTCGCCGTAGCGGACCTCCTCGAAGACGTCCCGGAGCGTCTCGACGTGGCCCCGGTCCATCCCGGCGTCGGTCGCCGCGGCGGCGAACTCCTTCGGCGTGCTCGTCTCTGGATTCCGGAGGTCGACCACCTCCACCATCTCGTTCCAGGCGGTGTACACCTCGTTCTGGAAGGCGTCTTCAGACGCCTCGATCCGGTCGGCGGCGTCGCCGGCCGCCTCGCCGAGTTCCCTCTCCTCCTCGGCGTCGTCCGCGAGGTCGACCGTTTCCGTGTCCGCGTCATCGTCGTCTCGGGTGAGCCAGTACCAGAACGCCCCGACAGCAGTCAGCAAGAAGAGTCCGATCAGTCCGATCGTAGCGAGCGGGCTTCCACCACCGCCCGCTTCGGGTTCCGCACTCTCGTCAGTCTCTTCGACGCCGATATCCGGCGCGACATCACTGATCCCGTCGAGCCCTTCCTGTGCCGCGCTGCCGTCGCCGCCGGAGGCCAGCAACAGTCCGGCAGCCACAGTCCCGAGTAGCAGTATGCCGGCAAGAAACGGGATGGCCTTGCCGATCGTCATGTTCGAGGCTTGCGCGTCGCCGAGGAAGTAGACGCCGGCGGCAAACCCGACCGCGAGGACGGTCAGCACGCCGAACACGAGCGTCGAGGAGACTGGTACTGATAGCTGTGCAGAGACGCCGAGACCGGCCGTCGAGGCCGCGTCGGTGGGATCGGCGATCGTCGCCGCGCCGAGACCGAACGCGATGAGACAGACACCTGCCGTGACGGCCGGCCGTACTGTAGTAGAGCGCATAGTAGTGGTGTGAGCACTGTCGCCGCGCGAGGCCGAACGCGGGACAGCGACCGTTACAGGCGCGTGGACGTGTCCCAAAAAAAGTGTACCGATCCACCAAGCGTCAGACATACGCGTCGGAGGGTCCTACTGGAACCGATGACCGACAGCGCGCACGTCGACAGGGACTGTACGGAGCTATACACGGAGTTCGGCGACGAGCGACTCCCGCCCGGACAGCGCGAAACGGCGGAGTTCCCCGTCCTCTCGAAGAGCGGTACACCCGACTGGAACCCCGAAGACTGGGAGTTCCGCGTCACCGGTGCCGTCGAGGAAGAGCTATCGTTCGACTGGGAGGAGTTTCAGGCACTCCCCACAGAGACCCAGCGCCAGGACTTTCACTGTGTCACTGGCTGGAGCAAGTTCGACTGTCAGTTCACCGGGGTCACCTTTCCGACGCTGGCCGAGCGCGCCGGTCTCGACGACGACGCCTCACACGTCCTCTTCTACGCGCTGGACGACTACACGACGAACCTCCCGCTTGCGGACTGTCTGCGCCCCGAACTACTCTTCGCCTACGAGTTCGACGGCGAGGCGCTGCCGGCCGACCACGGCGGGCCGCTCCGCGCCGTGACGCCGCACAAGTACGCCTACAAGGGCGCAAAGTGGCTCTGTGGCGTCGAGATCCTCACCGAACAGGAGCGAGGCTACTGGGAGAAACGCGGCTACTCCAACACGGCCGACCCATGGAACGAAGAGCGATATAGCTAGGTCGCGGAACCGCCGGCCGGCCAAGCTATCCGGCGAACTGCTCCCTCAGCGCGGCGCTATAGCTCGTGTATAGCTCGCGAACGACGAACCGATCCCCCGGATCGACGCCCAACACGTCGAGCGCCGCGACGTAGACGACAAGCCCGATCAGGACGCCGGGGAGGAGAGCAACTACCCCGGGAACGACGGCACGGATCGCCCACATCACGGCGAGGGCGATGCCGCCAGCCGCGATGGGGGTCAGGTAGGTCCGGTCGAACGGCCAGAGTCCCTCGAACCGGCGTAACAGCAGTACCTGAATCACGTTCTGGACGGCAATGGCGAGCGAGGTGCCGAGCGCGGCACCGACGAGTCCGAACTTCACGATAAACGTGTAGGTCAAAACGAGGTTGAGGACGGCGAGCAGCCAGTCGAGGAACATCCGTGCGTACTGGTGATCGGTCATCATCAGGAGCCAGCCGGTTGCCCCGACCGCACTGCCGACGAACACGCCGCCGAGGTAGACGATCAGTGGGACGTATCCCTGCGTATACGTCGGACCGAACAGGGCGAGCAGGTCCCGCCCGTAGACGACGAGCACTGCGAGGAAGGGAACGACGGTCGTGACGATCAGCCGCGTTACGGCCGTATAGATGGCGTTGAGCGTCGCCATCCGGTCGTCGGCGTAGAGATCCGAGGCGACCGGCGGGAGCAACTGATTGAACGACAGCAGGGGGATCCACGCGATAGCGACCAGCACGAGCAGGGCGTTGTAGACGCCCGCCGCGACCGCCGTCAGCAGCGCTCCGACGAGCAGAACGTCGACCCGGTTCTGGAACACCTTTCCGAAACTGCTCATCGCGACCGGGGCGGCGTGATTGTAAAATCGCCCAGCCTCGGCGCTCGCTCCCCGAAGCGACGGGCGGATCCCCGTCGAGCGCGCGGATAGCGGGACGGCGACCGCCACAAGTACGGCCGTCCCGATGACGATAGCACCCGCGACGCCGACGACGGAGTAGCCTAGCCCGAGCGCCGCGACTGCCCCGCCCAGGCGAACGGCCGGCCGGAGTAATTTGTTGAACACGACTTCACCGCGTGCGGAGCCGACCGCCCGGAAGACACCGGCGACGACCAGGACGACGCCGAGCAGTCCGACCAGAAGGCCGAAGACGCGCATCGTGGGCACGAAGGCGGCCTGCTCTACGGTGCGATCGTTGATCCACGGCGCTACCACCCAGACGCCGACGGCCAACAGCCCTCCAAAGCCGACGGTCGTCGCGTAGGCCAAGCCCACGACAGCGGAGCGTCGTCGAGGGTCGTCCCGATACTCGGGGACGTAGCGCTGGAGCGCCGGCACGCTTCCGAATGTAACGAGCCGGACGAGAACCTGAGCGATCCGCCACGCCAGCGCGTACACCCCGTATGCGGCCGGTCCCAGTCCGCGTGCGAGGATGATCTCGACCGCCGAGATCAGCGCACGTTGCCCGGAGACGCCACCGGAGGTAACGACGGCGCCGTGAGCAATTGTCAGGAGGGCCTCGCGTTCGTCGTCGGGAATCGACGTCTCGTCGTCTCGGGACACCGTTTGGGGTTCGGGCGGTGCTGCGTCAAAAGTCGGTCGCTTGCCGGCTCGACAGCGGGGCCGTGATAAGAGAGGGACAGGCTGAAGAACCCGCGCTCCTGAGTTGGGACCAATGGAATCCCTGCGCAGTGGGGGCGACGCCAGCACGCGGGCTGACGCGGCACTCGTAACGCGACGCCGCAAGCTGGACGCCGTCTCGCGTCGGGCCGTTCTCGACGAGTTCGAACCGCCACGGGGACTGTGGACGCCGCCGGACGGCCCGGCCTTCGTCGGCTGGGGCGCCGCGACGACCCTTTCGTCGACCGGCCCGGACCGGTTCGAAGCCGTTAGATCAGCGGCTGACGAGCTGTTCTCACGCATCGACGCCGATGACGCGCCGGCGGCGGCACGGCCCCGACTCGTCGGCGGCTTCGCGTTTCACGACGGGCACGAACCCGAGCCGCCGTGGACCGGGTTCGAGAGCGCACGCTTCGTGCTACCTCAGGCACAGGTGGTCTGGAGCGACGACGACGTCTGGCTTACAGTCAACGCCGTCAACCCCGATAGCGAGGCCGCACTGGAGGAACGACTGGACCGGGTCGCCACGGAGATAGAGGCGGCGACCGCCGACAATGGGCCGGCCGACCCGCCGGGCGTAGCGAGTCGCGAGCGGTGCCCGTCGAGGAGCGACTGGCGCGACCAGGTCACGCGTGCGATCGGCCGCATCACTGGCGGCGACCTGCAGAAAGTCGTTCTCGCACAGTCGCTGTCGGTCGACCTCGATCAGCCGATATCGCTGCCGGACGTCATGGCGCGGCTGGATCGGTCGTACCCCGACTGCCAGCGCTTTCTCTTCCAGCCGGGGGACGGCCCGACCTTCTTCGGGGCGACGCCCGAGCGACTCGTCTCGCTCTCCGGCCGGACGGTACACACCGAAGCCCTCGCCGGATCGACCGGTCGTGGCGACACGACGGAGGAGGACGAGTGGCTCGCCGCCGAACTACTCGATAGCGAGAAGGACATCCACGAACACGAACTGGTGGCCGATGCCGTCCGAACACAGCTCGCACCGTATGCCGGTTCCGTTCAGACCGGCCAGCGGACCATCCGAAAGCTCCCGACGGTCCAGCACCTGCAGACGCCGATCACGGCGGAACTCGATGACGCCGAACACGTCCTCTCGGTGGTGGAGGCGCTCCATCCGACGCCCGCAGTCGGCGGGCTCCCGCCGGACGCTGCGTGGGAGACGATCAAGGAAACGGAGGCGTTCGACCGGGGGTGGTATGCCGCCCCGATCGGCTGGTTCGACGCCGCGGGCGACGGCGCGTTCGCGGTCGGCATCCGGTCTGCAGTCGCCGAGGGCGACCGGGCGACGCTGTTTGCCGGTGCGGGGATCGTCGCCGACAGCGACCCGGATCGCGAGTGGGACGAGGTACAGCTCAAGTACGGACCGATGCTAGACGCGCTGGAGTAACTATTCATGTCTGCACCTAACAGAAACACGCTCTGGGCAGAGACGTTGCTCGACGAACTCGTCGCCGGCGGGGTCGACGCGGTCTGTGTCGCCCCCGGAAGCCGGTCGACGCCACTGACCGTCGCCGCGGCCGGCCATCCGGATCTGACCGTCTTCTCGCATCTCGACGAGCGCTCGGCGGCCTACTTCGCACTCGGCCGTGCTAGGCGGACCGGGACGCCGACGCCGCTCATCTGCACCTCCGGCACCGCGGCAGCGAACTTCCACCCCGCCGTAATCGAGGCCAATCAGGCGCGGGTCCCCATGCTCATGCTGACGGCTGATCGCCCGCCCGAACTCCGGGATAGCGGCGCGAATCAGACCATCGATCAGGAGAAGCTATACGGCGACGCAGTGCGGTGGTTCCGCGACCTGCCGGAGCCGGAACCCACGGGGAGAAAACTGCGACGCCTGCGGACTGACGCGGCCCGCGCGGTAGCCGAAGCAACGGGAACCCCCTCCGGCCCGGTCCACCTGAACGTTCCCTTCCGGAAACCGCTCGAACCCGTCGAGGTGCCGGGGGACGTGCCCGATGACATCGCCGAAACCGCGCCACTCGGTGCGACCGGGCGTGACGGGCCGTTCATCCGGACGGCCAGGGGGCGGATGGACCCCAACGAGGAAACCGTCGCCGACCTCGCGGCCACCATCGAGGATGCCGACCGCGGACTGCTCGTCGCCGGGCCCGCAGATCCGCCGATACCGGACGTGGACCGGGAGCACGTCGCCGCAGTCGCCAGCGCGACGGGCTTTCCGGTGCTGGCCGACCCCCTCTCCGGACTCCGGTTCGGCGAGCACGTCGCCGAGACCCCAGTGATCGGTGGCTACGACGGCTACCTCGACGAGCGCGTCACCGGCGACTGGCCCGACCCCGACGTCGTCGTCCGCTTCGGCGCGTCGCCGACGTCCAAGCCGCTCCGGAGCTATCTCGCCGGCGTCGACGCGCGCCAGTATATCGTCGACCCCGCCGCTGGCTGGCGCGAGGCGACGTTTACCGCGACGGATCTGCTCGAAGCCGATCCGACGGCGCTCGCCGAGTCGCTGATGGAATCGCTCGACGCCGATGCCGTGGCACCCGCGCCGGACTGGCAGTCCCGCTGGCTCGATGCCGACGGCGCCTACTGGGATCGGATCGGGACGGCACGGGAGGACGCCCGCGAGGAGACGAGCAAACGATTCGAGGGTGCGGTCGTCGCCGCCGCCGTCGAAGGCGCGCCGGATCCCGCCACCGTCTTCGTCTCGAACTCGATGCCGGTCCGGGACCTCGACCGCTTCGCCCGGCCCGCAACGGACGATCTGACCGTCCTCGGCAACCGCGGCGCAAGCGGGATCGATGGCATCGTCAGCACGGCGCTGGGCGCGGGGAGCGCGACCGACGACCCGCTCGTGGCGATCACCGGCGATCTGGCCTTCTATCACGATATGAACGGCCTGCTCGCGCTAGAGCGGTGTGGCGTCGACGCCACCATCGTCCTGCTCAACAACGACGGCGGCGGCATCTTCCACATGCTCCCCATCGAGTCGTTCGATCCCCCCTTCACCGGGCAGTTCAAAACACCACACGGGCTGGACTTCGCCCCGACGGCCGAACTCTACGACCTCTCCCTTACCAGCGTCGAAGGGGTAGACGAGTTCGCCGACGTGTACGAGGCAAGCCTCGGGAGCGATGGGACGCAAGTGATCGAGTTCCGGATCGACAGTCAGGCGAGTCACGACCGTCGCGACGCGCTCTACGAGTCGGTCTGTGAACGGTTGGGCTAGCGCCCGACGACGCTCGCCACTGCGACGGCGTAGCCGAGCGGGATCCAGACGAGCATGACGCCGACGACGACACGCATCGTCAGGGGTTCCAGCATACCAGTGGCGAAGAGCGCCCCGGGAACGAGCACGCTCAGACCGCCGAAGACGATCACACCGATGCCGGGAATCGTGAGCAGATAGCCCGCAGTAGCGATCAGTAGCACCCCGGTTGCGATTCGTATGGGGGCGAAAAAGAGCCCCGTGATCGTCGAGACCAGTAACAGCGGGTACAGAAGCATCGACACGACGATCAGAAAGACCGTGTCCTGCGTAATCGACGGTATCGACAGCCCGCGGCTCTGCGGTTCGGTCTCCCAGTCGTTGACCGTGTAGGAGCCGTCGCCACTCTGCCCATGTCGGTCGAAGCCGCTCCCCTTTGTAGACGTACTCCCGCGTCCTGTCGTTCCGTCCGCGGTGGACGCCCTGCCGCTTCCCGTTGTGCCGCCCGCGGTGGTCGCCGAGGTGCCTCCTACACCGCCCATACCGGCGGCACCTCCCATACCGCTTGTACTGCCTGTGCTGCCCATGCCGCCCGCACTGGCCGTGCCGGCCGAGTCCCCGACCCACTCCCACTCGGCTGTTTGCCGTCGACGGCGCTGTCTGGCGTGGTGGCTCTCCCACCAGCCATCGGACGTGTCACCACGGTCCACGTCCCAGTCGAAGCCATCGAAATCCAGGTCGTCACCAGTTCTCTGCCTGCGGCGAGTTCCCCCCTCGCCCACGTACGTTTCGTGGCCAAGCCGGTCGTACCGTTCGCGTTCCGCCTCGTCGCCCAGCACTTCCTCGGCGTCGACGACCGCCTGAAACCGCTCGCTGGCGTCATCGCGGTCGCTCTGGTCCGGGTGGTACTCCTTGACCTTCTCCCGATAGGCGGCGGTAATCTCGTCCTGGGTGGCGTCGGCGGTGACGTCCAGCACGTCGTAGAAGTCATTGGCCATCGGGCTGTTCGCCCAAGGTTTCTCTCGGTCGAACTAAAACGTTCGGTAGCTAGAGGCTGTTCACCACCCGATTATACAAGTTACCTCGTTGATAGGCCAATATGGCGAGTTCACTGTTCGCGGAGACCGTCGAGGATGCAGACTGGATTCATCTGGGGGAAGACGAGGAGATCCGATGGACGGGACGCCCGTCGAAGTTCACGATTGCCGTAGCACTGGGGCTTGCGGCGCTCGTCACCGTGCTCGGCTTCGTCGCGTCGGCGCTACTGGCGGCGTGGACGGACCTGCCGAGTTGGGCGTCAGCACTGCCCCTACTCGTGATGTTCGGGGGGATCGGCTGGGCGATTGCCGTCTATCTCGACTGGCTCCGTCTGCTGTACGTCATCACCGACGAACAGCTATACGTCAAACACGGGCTGATCAGCCGCGACGTCACGGCGATTCGACTCGAACGGATACAGAACACCTCCTACGAGCAGACGATTCTCGAACGGTTCCTCTCCTTCGGCGATGTGAACGTCTTCACCGCCGGGACCGACACCGAGGACGTGACGTTCCGGAGCATCCCGAACCCCGAGCGGGTCAAACGCACGCTCGCACACCTGTTGAGCGAGCAGATGCCCGAAAGGAACGGCCCGAGACAGCCGGTTCAGTAGCCGTCTGTAGCCGGACTGTAATCGAGGACCTCGACGCCGCCGAAAGAGAGCGCACTCGGGTGATGATCGGAGAGCGGGTCGAGATAGCCCGTCGGTTCGAGCGTCGCCGCGACGACGACCTGTTCCTCCGCGAGGACGTCCATCGTATCGTCGACCTGTTCGATCCCGTGTGTTCGACAGTAGACGCCGACCGGTTCCCAGGTGTAGCCCTCGTAGTTCCGCAGCGCAACGGTAACCCGCTCGCCCGCGACGAGCGCCGACCGATCCGGCCCGTGATCGGACTCGGAGCGACACTGCTTGCAGGGAACGCGGCCGCGTTCGTAGTCGGAGGCGACGCCGAGACCCCCCGCCACCGCGCCTGTTAACTCGCGTGTGATACGATTTCTGGCCACACGGCCTGTTCGGCATCGAACGACAAAGACCTGTCCTGCGACGGGAACCTATTTGACCGTGACGGCCTGAGTTCGGGTAAATGGTCTCGGAACTCATGCAGGAAGACCGCTGGGAAGCGGTCGAAGATTTCGACTTCGATGACGTGACCTATCACCGCTCGGTCGACGGGAAGACCGTCCGAATCGCGTTCGATCGCCCCGCAGTCCGGAACGCGTTCCGTCCGAAGACAGTCGACGAACTCTACGACGCGCTCGATCACGCCAAACGCCAGACCGACGTAGGCTGCGTGCTGCTCACCGGCAACGGGCCTTCGCCGAAGGACGGCGGCTGGGCCTTTTCGTCGGGCGGCGATCAGGCGATCCGCGGCGCGGACGGCTACGAGTACGAGGGGGACGAGGAGCAAGCCAGCGAGCACGGTCGGCTCCACATCCTCGAAGTACAGCGGCTGATCCGGCACATCCCGAAAGTCGTCGTGGCCGTCGTCCCTGGCTGGGCCGTCGGCGGCGGGCACAGCCTCCACGTCGTCTGTGACCTCACTATTGCGAGCGAGGAACACGCGAAGTTCCTCCAGACCGATCCGGATGTCGGCAGTTTCGACGGCGGGTTCGGCTCCGCCTATCTCGCCCGACAGATCGGCCAGAAGAAGGCTCGCGAGGTGTTCTTCCTCGGGAAAACCTACAGCGCCGAGGAGGCCGCGGATATGGGGATGGTCAACGAGGCGGTGCCCCACGCGGAACTCGAAGAGCGCGCCCTGGAGTGGGGCAAGCGGATCAACGAGAAAAGCCCCACCGCGATGCGGATGCTCAAGTACGCCTTCAACCTCGATTCCGACGGCATGGTCGGCCAGCAAGTGTTCGCCGGCGAGGCGACGCGGCTAGCGTACATGACCGACGAAGCCGAAGAGGGTCGCGACGCCTTCGTCGAGGGGCGAAACCCTGACTTCGACGACGTTCCGTGGCGCTACTGATGACGGCAACAGAGACCGAAACGCCGGAGATGTCGCGGGCGAAGGCGTGGCTGATCGCCACCCGCCCACAGACGATGCCGGCGGCCGCCGCACCGGTGATCGTCGGCGTCGGGCTTGCCTATAGCGCCGGGGTGTTCTCGCTCGGCCCCGCCGTCGCCGCGCTCGTCGGCGCGGCACTGATCCAGATCGGGACGAACCTCGCTAACGACTACTACGACGCGGTGAAAGGAGTCGACTCGGAGGAACGACAGGGCTTTACGCGGGTCACCAACTCCGGGCTGATCCCTGCCGAGCAGGTAAAGCGGGGCATGATCCTCACCTTTGCCGCGGCGATGCTCGTCGGCACGTATCTGGTCTACGTCGGCGGCCTCCCGATCCTCGTGATCGGACTGGCGAGCATCGTGAGTGGCTACGCCTACGCCGGCGGCCCCGTCCCGCTTGGCTCGCACGGACTGGGCGATCTGTTCGTCTTCGTCTTCTTCGGCGTCATCGCCGTGGTGGGAACCTTTTACGTACAGGCCGCAGCAGTTCTCGCGGACCCGCTCGCGATGACCATCCCCGAAGGGACTATCACGACGACCGCACTGCTCGCTAGCCTGCCGATCGCGGGCATCTCGACGAACATCCTCGTGGTGAACAATATCCGGGATCTCGAAACCGACCGCGAGGCGGGCAAGGTATCCCTGGCTGTCCTGCTGGGCTATCGCTGGAGTCGCGTCGAGTTTACCGGGTTACTCGCGATTGCGTACGCGGTCCCGCTGTACTTCTTCGCGACGGGCGAGTTCGGGGGGGCGATCCTGCTGCCGTTCCTCTCGCTGCCGTACGCAGCGCTGCTCGCACGGACGGTGCTGACCCGGACTGACGGCGACGCGCTGAACCCCGCGCTCGAACGCACAGGAAAGTTACTCGCCGGCTTCGCCGTCCTGTTCGCGCTCGGAATGGTGATCTGAATGGACGCGGAAACGACGACCTTCGATCTGGCGCTCGCTACACCGCTGTCGACTGCCGCCGGACCGATCGAGCGCAGGGAAGGCATCGCGCTCCGGATAGAGTCCGACGGGGCAGTCGGCGTGGGCGAAGCGACGCCGCTGCCCGGCTGGACCGAACCCCGTTCTGACTGTCGCGACGGCCTCTCGACGGCAGTCGATCGGCTCGACAACGACGATCCGGCCGGCGCACTCGATGCGGTCGAAGGGCGGCCCGCTGCCCGTCATGCCGTCTCGCTCGCGCTGTCGGATCTCCGCGCACGCGAGTCCGACGAACCGCTCTATCGCTTTCTCGGCTCCGTCGGCCGCACCACGCGCGTCCCGGTCAACGCGACGGTCGGGGACGTGGAGGCAGACACAGCGGCAACGGCGGCCCGCGACGCGCTTGCCGACGGCTTTACGACGATCAAACTGAAAGCCGGCAACCGACCAGTCGACGAGGACGCCGCACGCGTCACAGCAGTGCGGGAGGCCATCGGGCCGGGTGTCGCGATCCGCGTCGACGCCAACGCCGCGTGGGACCCCGAGCAGGCCCGCAAGGCGCTTGACCTTCTGGCCGACTCGTCGGTCGAGTACGTCGAACAGCCACTCAACGCGGACGATCTCTCGGGTCACGCGGCCCTGCGGCGCTCGTCTCGCATCGACATCGCGCTGGACGAGTCGCTTGCGACCCACTCCTTCGAGGCGGTCCAGGCGGCGGACGCGGCCGACGTTCTCGTCCTGAAGCCGATGGCACTGGGGGGACTGGACCGTGCGCGCAGGATCGCCATCTACGCCAGACGCGAGGGCCTGATCCCCATCGTCACGACGACTATCGACGCGGTCGTGGCCCGCACTGGCGCGGTCCACCTCGCGGCGTCACTGCCGGGGATCGACGCCTGTGGACTGGCGACGGGAGCACTGCTCGCGGAGGATCTCGGGACCGATCCCGTATCGATCGAGGACGGCGACGCCACAGTGCCACAGGACGCCGGGCTTGGCACCCGCGGGCCGTGGGAGGAGGGGTAACGATTCATGAGCAACTGGCCCGAGATGGATCTCCTCGCGACGAGAGCGGCCACGTCGCCCGAGGAGATCGCCGTGATCGATGCTGGCGAGGGATCGGCGGTCGAGACCGACGACCGAGACTCACCAGCAGACGACGTCAGCCGCCTGAGCTACGCCGATCTCGACTCCCTCGCCGACGATCTGGCGCGACGACTGACGACGCTCGGGATCGAACCGGGCGAGCACGTCGCCACGCTGCTGGACACGGGGCTCCCGTTCGTCGCGGTCGTCCACGCGCTCGACCGCCTGGGTGCGGTGCTGGTGCCGCTCAACGTCAGGCTCACGCCCGAGGAGTCGGCGGCCCAGTGTGAACGCGTCGGCGTCGAGACGTTGCTTTCTGACGCCGCGCAGGCGGAGCAAGCCGAAGCGGTCGCGGCGGATCTGCAGGACCGCTCGGATGCCGAGCATAGAGTCGTGCTCGTCGACGGCGAGACGGACTCCGGAACTGCTGTCTGGGACCGAGAGCCGGTCGATTCGCTCCCAGTGATCGAGCGCTCGCCAACAGATCGGCGACTCGTGCTCTTCACCTCGGGGACCACGGGAACGCCAAAAGCCGTCCCGCTGACGACCGGGAATCTGCTCGCCTCGGCAGTCGCCTCGGCGTTCCGACTCGGTATCTCGCCGGACGATCGCTGGCTCTGTGCCCTGCCGATGTATCACATGGGCGGCCTCGCACCGGTGCTCCGTTCGACGCTGTACGGAACGACCGCGGTGCTCCAGTCGTCGTTCGACGCCGAGCGGACGCCCGCGCTCGCCCGGACCCACGACATCACCGGACTCTCTCTCGTGCCGACGATGCTTCACCGGGTCCTCGACGCGGACGAAGCGCTCCCCGATTCACTTCGGTTCGTGTTGCTCGGCGGCGGTCCCGCAGACGCCTCGCTGATCGAGCGCGCCGACCGAGAGGGGGTCCCTGTCTGTCCGACCTACGGGATGACCGAGGCCGCCTCACAGATCGCGACAGCACGGCCTGCCGAGGCGGTCGAACACGAAGGTACTGTCGGCCGCCCGCTGTTCGGAACCGAGGTGACCATCGTCGACGAGGCGGCAACGCCGGTGGAGACGGGCGAGACTGGCGAGATTGTCGTTTCCGGCCCGACAGTGACGCCGGGCTACATCGAGGCGAGTGCAACGGCCGACGCGTTCGGCCCGTATGGCCTCCACACCGGCGATCTCGGGCATCGAGACGAGGGGGGTCGGCTCTGGATCACGGGCCGGCGAGTCGACCGGATCGTCACCGGCGGCGAGAACGTCGACCCGGACGAGGTGCGGACGACACTCCGCGAGCATCCTGCCGTCGAGGACGCCGCAGTCGTCGGCATCGATGACGAGGAGTGGGGCCAGCGCGTCGCGGCGCTCGTGGTGCCGTCCGAGGAGGCCCGTCCGGACGCCGACCTACTCCGGGACCACTGTCGCGAGCGACTGGCTGGCTACAAACTCCCTCGATCCATCGCGGTCGCCGAGACGTTGCCGCGCACGGCGTCGGGGACCGTGGACCGGGCCGCCGTCAGGAGGCGACTCGTCGATGGAGCGTGACTGGCCGCCAGAGCACACTCTCCGAGTGGGGGAGTACACCCCCGGTACAGCCTAGAATTTTATCGCTTTGCTCCCCTCACCTACAGTCGTGTGCACACTGACGCTCGCGTGGCAGACCTTCGAGAGCGCGCCGGTGGTCGTCGCGGCGAACCGTGACGAGGCACTCGACCGGCCGTCGACGCCGCCCGCGGTGATCGAGTCCGATCCGCGGATCGTCGCGCCACAGGACAAGGAGGCGTCGGGGACGTGGATCGGCTACAACGAGCACGGCGTGCTAGTCGGGATCACGAACCGGTGGACCGATAACGAACTGGCCGGGGAGCGCTCGCGCGGACTGCTCGTCCGCGACGCTCTACGTCGGGAGAGCGCACAGGCCGCGGCCCGGTACGTCGAGCAATCGGTCCGGGAACACGAGTACGAGGGGTTCAATCTCGCCGTCGTCGACCGGACCGCCGCGCTCTACTACGAGTGGGGCGGCCAGTTGGCGTTCCGCCAGTTCGGACCGGGCGTACACGTCATCGTGAACGTCGGCGCGGACGGGGGATATACGACTCCCAAATCGCGGTCCAACGTCGGCGAGCGACAGGCCGAAAACGCCGACCGCCTCCGCGAGACGCTCGCAGTCGGCCCGAACGAAACGCCCGGAGAGTGGCGCTCGCGTGCCGAATCGGTGCTCGGCGACCACGAGTATGGCGTCTGTATCCACGGCGACGGCTTCGGGACGCGCTCCTCGTCGGTGATCACGCTCGGCGAGGGGGGCGCGTACTACCGGTTTGCGGACGGTCCACCCTGCGAGACGCCGTACCGGGATGTCCATCTGGAGTCGTGAGAGCCATCAGATCCCGGAGTCATGAGATCGACCAGACCCTGTGAGCCGTGAAGCGCAAGCCGCGCTTTTGAAGTGTCTCAACCGATTATAGCGGGACAACGAATGAGCGAGGACTTCTACGACGTGCTCGGCGTGAGCCGCGACGCGTCCGAGGACGAGATCAAGCAGGCCTACCGGAAGAAAGCGAGCGAGTACCATCCGGACGTAAGCGACGATCCGAACGCCGAGGAGAAGTTCAAAAAGCTCCAGAAGGCAAAGGAGGTACTTACCGACGAGGAGAAACGCCAGGCATACGACCGGATGGGCCACGACCGCTTCGAACAGGCGGACAAACGCGGCGGGTTTGATGGCGGCCGCGGTGCCGGCGGGGCCGGCGGACCGTTCGGCGGCGGAGGCGGGCCGTTCGGTGGCGGCGGCGGTGGTGCCGGCGGCGCAGGCGGGATGGGAGACATCTTCGAGCAGTTCTTCGGCGGTCAGGGCGGCGGCCGCAGTCGACGGGAGCGGAAAGGTTCGGATCTCCGAACGCGGCTTCAGCTAGACCTCGAAGACGTCTACAACGGGGTCGACAAGGAGATCACGATCCGTCGTCCGGAGACCTGTACCACCTGTGACGGGGCTGGCCATCCGCCCGACGCCGATTCCCAGACCTGTCCCGAGTGTAACGGTCAGGGGCAGGTCACACAGGTCACCCAGACGCCGCTCGGTCGGATGCAACAGACCCAGACCTGTCCGCGCTGTGAGGGCGACGGCCAGATCTACGACGAGCGGTGTTCGGACTGTGGCGGTGACGGACAGGTGATGAACGAGGCGACGCTGACCGTCGAGGTCCCGGCCGGAATCAAGGACGGCCAGACCCTCCGGATGGACGGCGAGGGCGCACCCTCCGACGGGCGCGGCCCGAACGGCGACCTCCTGATCGAGGTGTCGGTCGCCGACCACCCCGACTTCGAGCGCGACGGCGACGACCTTCAGTTGAACAAGGCAGTCTCGTTCCCGCAGGCCGTCTTCGGCGACGCCGTCGAGGTCCCGACGTTCGACGGCACCGTCGAGATGGACGTTCCGGCGGGGACCCAGAGCGGCGAGACGTTCCGCATCCGGGACAAAGGCATGCCGCGACTTCGCGGACGCGGACAGGGCGATCTGTACGTGCAGGTGCAGGTCGTCACCCCGGAGAGCCTCAACGACGAACAACGCGAGGCCCTCGAACAGTTCGCGGAGGCCGGCGGCGAGGAGATAGAGGTCGAAAAAGGCTTCTTCGAGAAAATAAAGAACTCCTTCTGATCACCGTCGGCGGGCGGTAAACGGTTCCTACCGGCGAGTATACAGCTGGTAACCAAGTGGTAGCTTCTGTAGTTACTATCCGGGGCAAAGACGACGGTGGGTGCCGACCTGACCGGACTCGTCCCTGCTCACGACTGGCGCACAGTTGGGGAACTGTCGTCGTACCCGGATCCTGGAGCGTGGACGGAAGTGCCCCGGAATACTCCGTCTTTTTCACAGGCGACTCCCTAGCACCCTCCATGGACACGCTCGACGAGGAAACAGTACGGACACTCGACGACATCCTCGACCGCGAGCGTCGCTCGGGGGATGTCGCAGTTCGTGCGGACGGCGACACCGACCACGTCTACACCTATCGACGCTTCCTGACCACAGCCTGGAAGACGGGGAACTTCTTCCGACATCTGGGCGTCCGCGAGGGCGTCACCGTCGGTATCGTCGCCGATCCCAGACCGCAGCCACTGCTCGGACTGTTCGGCGCGGCGCTGCTCGGCGCGCACGTGCGACTGGACCCGCCCGAGACGGTCGATGCCAGGGTCGTCCTCGCCCCGACAGCGAGTATCGACCGGTACGAACTCCCGGCCGGAGGACAGCGCGTGGGCTACGGCGCGGACCCCTCCGAACCGGGGATCCGATACTTCGAGGAGAACATCTGGAGCGAGAACCCCTCGTTCCCGCCACAGGACCGCGACCCCTCGGCACCGGTACTCGTTGACGATTCGGGAAGCTACACCCACGAACGCCTGATCGATAGCGCCTACTCGGCGATCGATCGACTCTCGCTCGACGCGTCGGATATGGTCGCGGTACGGGCCCTCGTCGACCCACGAACCATTGCGACGGGCGTGCTCGCGCCGCTGATCGCCGGCGGTGCAGTCCAACTCGGCGCGGACGGTTCAGAGGCCGACGCCGAAATCGTCGCGCGGGAAGAACCATCGAGCGCTCGCTGGATCGACATCAGAACCGTCGATCTCTGAGAAAGAGTCGTGCCGCCTGGGGCTACGTCGCTGCTTCGAGCGCCTCGATCGCTTCGGGGTTCTCGATGCTCGAGAGGTCCCCGAGGTCTTCGCCGGTGTAGCTTGCCTCGATGGCACGTCTGACTATCTTTCCGCTCTGTGTCTTCGGGAACGCCTCGACGAACAACACTTCTCGCGGCCGGAACGGCTTGCCGAGTTCGGCCCCTACCTGCTCCCGGAGCGCCGTCTTCAGGTCCTCGCTCGGCTCGGCGTCGTCTTCGAGGACGACGTACGCGACGACGGCCTGGCCCGTCGTGTCGTCCGGGACGCCGACCGCGGCGGCCTGATTGACCGTCTCGTGGTCGATCAATGCCCCCTCGACCTCGGCAGGGCCGACTTTGCGGCCCGCGACGTTGATGGCGTCGTCGGCCCGACCGTGGAGGAACCAGAAGCCCTCCTCGTCGATCTGCGCCCAGTCGCCGTGGTCCCAGAGGTCGTCCCACGTGGACCAGTACTCCTCCAGGTACCGCTCGTCGCCGCTCCAGAGCGAGTTCGTCATCGAGGGGCAGGAGTCCCGTGCGACGAGGAAGCCCCGTTCGTGCTCGTCTGCGATCGAGTCCCCGCTGGCGTCGACGATGTCGATATTCATGCCGAGACCGGGGCCGCCGAGCGTGCAGGGTTTGAGTGGCTGGGTCGGCATCGGCATCAGGAAGCAGCCCATGATCTCGGTCCCGCCGGAGATGTTGATGATCGGGCAGTTACCGCCGCCGACGCGGTCGTAGAACCAGCGCCAGGACTCCGGGTCCCACGGCTCGCCGGTCGAGCCAAGCAGTCGAAGGCTCGACAGATCGTGGCCGTCGAGCCACCCCTCGCCGTGTTTCCGGAGCGCACGGATCGCCGTCGGCGAGATGCCGAAGGTCGTCACGTCGTGGTTATCGATCAGTTCCCAGAGCCGATCCGGTTCGGGGTGGTCGGGCGCACCCTCGTAGAGCACAACCGTTCCGCCGAAAGCGTGATTACCCAGCAGAGTCCACGGCCCCATCATCCAGCCGATATCCGAGAGCCAGAAGAAGTGATCGTCCGCCTGCTGGTCGAAGCCGAAGTGGATCTCCTTGGCCGCCTGCATCAGCGCGCCAGCGTGGGTCTGGACGATCCCTTTCGGTTTGCCCGTCGTTCCCGAGGAGTACAGCAACATCGCGGGATGATCGGCGGGGAGCGATTTCGTCTCGTACTCGTCGTCGGCCTCGCCGACGGCGTCGTCCCACCACTGGTCGGTCCCGTCGTTCCACGTCAGATCGATTCCGTCCCCCTCCCGACTACCAAGCCGGTCGTAGACGATCACGCTTTCGACGCCGCCGACCTCCTCGAGCGCGTCGTCCGCGGTCGGTTTGAGCGAAACGTGATCGCCGCGGCGGTAGAAGCCGTCCGCAGTAAACAGCACGTCCGGGTCGGCATCGTCGAGCCGTGTCGCGACGGCGTCGGTGCCAAAGCCCGAGAAGACCGGAACCGCGATCGCACCGACTGTCAGACAGCCATAGAGGATAGAGACGACTTCCGGCACCATCGGCATGTACAGCGCAACGGTGTCACCCGGCTCCACGCCCCGGTCGTCGAGCGCGTTGGCGACCCGGTTCGTCTGTGTGGCGAGGTCGCCGAACGCTACCTCGCGGACGTCGCCGGGTTCGCCCTCCCAGATCACGGCGAGGTCCTCGCTGTCTTCGTCGCCGGCATGACGGTCGACGACGTTGTGAGCCGCGTTGATTTCACCGCCGGGATACCAGTCAGTGAACTGTGGGCCATCGGTGTCGTCACGGACGGTCTCGTAGGGCTCGAAAAAGTCGATCCCGAGATACTCGACGAGTTCGTCCCAGAACCAGTCGATTCCGGAGGCTGGCTCGTCGGGGACTTCACGGGTCGTCCGCGCGATCAGTTCGTCGTAGTCGTCGATCCCGTACTCGCCCATGAACTCGTAAACGTTCGTCGACTCGACGAACTCGCTCGAAGGCTCGTGGACGATTTCGTCGACGTCGCTGAGAGACGGCATACCTCGGGATTCCACACGAACGATTAAGAATGTTTCCGGGGCGACAGGATTGGCCAGTCAGACCGAGTAGGCGATCCGCTCGCCGGTCTCCAGTCCGTTTCGGAGTGCAGCGTGGATCCGCCCTTCGCCGGGCACCCAGTCGCCAACGCAGTAGAGCCCGTGTTCCTCTGCCGACTGGAGTGGGCCGCCGAGGACTGCCTCCTCCGGTAGCCCGTACCGCCACCCCTGATGATCCGTCCAGTCCGGATCGGCGAGTCGCTCGTCGTCGAGCAGCGTCGCAGTCCGTCTCGCGAGTTCGTCGATATTCGCGTCGGCCGGTTCGTCGTGGTTGGCGGCCGACCACTCCGGACTGGCCTGGACGACGAGCAGCGATTCGCCGTCGGGGACGTGGCCGGGTTTGCACTCCTCGCGTGCGACCCAGCCGATCTCGTGTCCGTTGTCGATATTGATCAGCGCGTAGTACGGGCGGTCGATCTCGAAGGGGTAATGCAGGATCGCCGACCAGACTGGCCGGTAGTCGACGTCAGCAACTGCGTCGACGAGATCGGTCCGGATATCGGCGTCCCAGTCGGCACCGGCCAGCAGTTCCGCAGTCTGCGGCGCGGGCGGATTCATGACGAGCACGTCGAACGGCCCCCACGACTCGCCGTCGGTGTCGACGAGCTGCCACGTATCGCCGTCCCGCCGCACTGTTTCGACGCGCGTCTCGTGGTGAACCGTCGCGTCGGTCCCGCCCAGCAGGCGTTTGGCGATCTGTGTCAACCCGTCCCGATAGGTCCACTTGTACTCGTCATCGTCTCGCCCCTCGGAGACGTCGTCGTCCTCGGTGAACGTCCAGATCGGCTCCGGGATGTCGACCAGTCCGTCGTCGTCTACCAGTTCGGTCAGTAGTTCGACGACCCGGTCGTCATCGGATCTGACGTAGTTTGCGCCGTAATCGTAGGTGACATCGCCGCGACGCCGCGTCGCTGCTCGCCCGCAGACGCCGCGAGATTTCTCAAGGATAGTAACGTCGGCGTCCGGTACCGCCTCATCCACCACGTAGGTCGTCGCGGCTGCGGCCGCACCGGCACCGACGATCCCGATTCGTGTCATCGAATTCGGCTAGGGGCTGGACAAGGATAGTCGCTCTGATGAGGGTGATATACGCTACTTTGCGGAGCGTTCAGTATCCGGGTCCTCGGCGGCGTCATCCGGCACCTGCTCTCCGTCGACGTCGTCCTCGGTCGCCCCGCCGTCGTTAGAGGCGACCCGCTCTCCGGCGATTTCGTCCTCGGCCACCTGGTCGTCGTACGTCTCTGCGGCCTCGTCGTCATTTATGTCTGCGACCTCGTCACCGTTTGTCTCTCCGTCTTTGCCGGCGTTTAGACCGGGGCCCAGCCAGGTGAGTACGACACCGCCGACGACAATCGTCGCAACGGCGGTGTTGCTGAATCCGCTCGTGCCGAGGGCCTCCAGTACGACGCCGTAGCCGCTGCCGAGAAACAGCATTCCCCCGCCGAGGAGACTGTACGTCGACTCTTCGGCGTTCTCGTATAGCTCCATGAGGCCGAGATTTGCGGCCCCGAGAAAGACGAGCACCCGGGCGAGCCGCTCGGCCCACGCAGTGCCTGTTACCAGCGCGTAGATACCGGCGACGACGATCCCGAGAAAGATTCCAAGCAGCGCGACCGACTGCGCCGCGACGACACGGTCCGGTGATGACATACTGGAACGTCCCGCCCGACACCCTCGAATCTTGCGATTCTACGGCTCAGTGCACACAAATCATTTATCCAGCGGCCGGTTAGTGTTGCATATGTACGTCCGGGACGCAAAAAACCGAGAGGAGGTCTGGTTGCTGGACCATATCGAAGCGATGGGGCTCGACGAGACCGCGTTTCGCTCGCGGGATTACGTCATTGCGCTCGACGAGCAGTCCGGGACGAAAGCGGGCTTCGGCCGGATCCGCATCCACCGGACCGACGAGGGGGAACTCTGTGAACTGACCAGTATCGGCGTCCTCGACGGATGGCGCGAGCAGGGCGTCGGTGCGCACGTTATCGAACGGCTGATCGAACACGCCCGCGACGAGGGGTTCGAGCAGGTCTATAGCCTCACGGACGAGCCGGGCTATCTCACGCAGTTCGGGTTCCAGGGTATCCCGGCCGCGGATCTCCCCGAAAAACTGCAGGAGCGTCTCGAAGCGAAGCGGGAGAATACCGCACCGGAGGCCGTGCCCCTCGTGATCGACGTCGACGAGTTCCGGATGCCTGATCGACTCCGCGAGCGGTTCAAAAGTGCGCAAGAACAGGTCGCCGACGAGCCGGACGAGCCTGCGGAGGACTTCGGTATCGACCCGGAGTCGGCGACCTACAAGTACGATACGAGTTGATCGGTGCAGTAACGCGCTCAGGCGCCCTGTTCCTCACCGATTCCGTATTTGAACGCGACCCAGCCGATGACGGTGATGAAGATGATCGGCGGGAGCATGACGAACACCCACAGCGGTTCGGCTCCCCGGACCATCACCAGTGCGACGTTCGCCAGTCCGAGCAGGAGAAACGGGAGGATGTACAGCGCCGCCCTGATCCGGCTGGTACCGGGCGAATCGTCGTCGGTCTCGGGGAACGGCGCACTCATTACTGACGACTGGGTGCTACACGATCAAAAACGGCGCGGTCCGTTATCCGGCGTCGCCGCGTTCCGCCTCCGGTAAACTGTCATCTCCTACCGACCATCCGGCGAGCGCCCGTTTCGTTCCGCAATGTAACTCGTCCTGGTCAGGCGGATCGGCAACCCATACGGCACCGTTGAGTTCGCTCGGTTGGACCGTGATCGATCCGTCGACGTAGTCGGCCCGGAAGAACACGCGGAGCATATTGAGACGCTCGTCGTATCCCTCACAGACGATGCGGTCGTGACGGAGATGACTGATCGTCCGCGGTTCGATATCGATTCCGACCTCCTCCCGAACTTCGCGCTCTACAGTCCGCTCGAACGGCTCGTCGGTTTCTCTTCCGCCACCGGGGAGACTCCACTTCGTGTTTCCGCGGCCCAGAATCAGGAGAACGCGCTCGCGCTCGGGGCCGTCCACGGGGAGCGTCTCCGAAAGCGGAGCCTGTTGCTCGGGCCATCGGCGGACGAGCGCGTAGGCACTGCCGACGTAGCCGTTCTCCGACCCCTCGAGCCACTCCTCGAACCGATCCGGGTCGACGGCGTCGGTGCGCTCGTACACCGGTTTCTCGCCGAAGCGATCGAAGAGCCGATCGCGATGGCGCTCGACTGCGTCGAGTTTGATCTCACGATAGCTCATGGCGTTCGGTTGTCGGCGCAGTCCGGTAAAAAGACTGTCAATATACAGCGGACTCGCCGCGCCGTCGCCAATCCTTATGCACCCGGCCACCAACGTGGGAAACGATGTTCGACCCCGACGACCTGGAGGCGATCCGCGCCGGGAAAGACGAGTGGGAGCGCGAGCAGGTCGAGCCGACCCTCGAACGCTTCGGCGAGCGCCGGGAGCGGTTCACCACCGACACCGGCGGACAGGAAGTGCAACGGCTCTACACGCCCGCCGATATCGCCGAGCAGGACTACGAGGAGGACGTCGGGTTCCCCGCCGAGGAGCCCTACACCCGCGGCGTCTATCCGACGATGTACCGCGGGCGGCTCTGGACGATGCGCCAGTACGCCGGGATGGGCACCGCACGAGAGACGAACGAGCGGTTCCATTACCTGCTCGATCAGGGACAGACGGGGCTCTCGATGGCCTTCGACCTCCCGACACAGATGGGCTACGACTCGGACGACTCGATGGCCCAGGGCGAGGTCGGCAAATCCGGCGTCGCTATCGACTCGCTCCGAGACTTCGAGACGGTGTTCGACGGCATCCCGCTCGTGGACGTCTCGACGAGTATGACGATCAACGCCCCAGCATCGGTACTGCTCGCGATGTACATCGCGCTGGGCGACCAGCAGGGCGTCCCCCGCGAAGAGCTTCGCGGAACGATCCAGAACGACGTGCTCAAGGAGTATATCGCGCGGAACACCTACATCTATCCCCCCGAGCCGTCGATGCGGATCATCACCGACATCTTCGAGTTCTGCGCCGACGAGACGCCGAACTTCAACACCATCTCGATCTCCGGCTATCACGTCCGGGAGGCGGGCGCGACCGCCGCGCAGGAACTCGCATTCACCCTCGGCAACGGTATCGAGTACGTCGACGCGGCAGTCGAGACCGGCCTCGACGTTGACGAGTTCGCACCGCAGCTATCCTTCTTTTTCGCCGCCCACAACAACATCCTCGAGGAGGTGGCGAAGTTCCGGGCCGCCCGTCGGATGTGGGCCCGGATCATGGAGGAGCGCTTCGACGCCAACGATCCGGCGTCAAAGCAACTGAAGTTCCACACCCAGACTGCTGGCTCGACGCTAACCGCCCAGCAGGTCGACAACAACGTCGTGCGGGTCGCCTATCAGGCGCTTGCCGCGGTGCTCGGCGGTACCCAGAGTTTGCACACGAACGGGAAAGACGAAGCGCTTGCCCTGCCTACAGAGGAATCCGTTCGGACCGCGCTACGCACCCAACAGATCCTCGCCCACGAGTCCGGCGCCGCCGACACTGTCGACCCGCTCGCCGGAAGCTACTACGTCGAGTCGCTGACCGACGACCTCGAAGCGGAGGCGTTCGACATCCTCGACTCGGTCGACGAACGCGGCGGGATGCTCCGCGCCATCGAGGACCAGTGGGTCCAGCGCCAGATCCAGGACGTCGCCTACGACCGCCAGCAGGAGACCGAGTCCGGCGAGCGGATCGTCGTCGGCGTCAACAAGTTCGAGATAGAGGAGCGCCAGGAGATGGATCTGGAGGAGGTCACCGAGGAGGACGAGCGCCGCCAGATCGACCAACTGAACTCGGTCCGCGAGGAGCGTGACGACGCCGCCGTCGAAGCGAAACTCGATACGCTGCGCGAGACCGCCCAGGGCGACGGCAACCTGCTCCCGCCGATGATCGAGGCTGTGAAAGTCTACGCGACTGTTGGCGAGGTCTGTGACGTGCTCCGTGACGAGTTCGGCGAGTACCGCGGCGCAGGCGCGGTCTGAACGGAAACTGGCACGCGGTCGCCGCCGATATCGATGGTTGTCGCCCGACTGGAAGCCACCAAACGCTAAACTACTTGCCGGTAGTCGAATACTGTATGCAGTTTCATCACACGGGTATCGCGACGCGGGACGCCGACCAGTTGATCGATCTGTACGGCGCGCTGTTCGATGCGCCCGTCGTTCACGAGGAGGAACTCGACGGCCTGCGTATCGTCATGCTCGAAGTCGATGGCGGTTATTTCGAGCTACTCGAACCCATTCAGCACGCCACTGTTGCCCGATTCCTCGACAAGCACGGCCCCGGCGTCCACCACGTCGCCGTACTGACCGACGATATCGAGGCGGCCCTGAAGACGGCCCGCGAACTGGGAATCGAATGTATCGACGAAGAGCCACGGGAGGGCGCGTGGGGCCACGATGTCGCCTTCCTGCATCCGAACGACACCGGCGGCGTGCTGGTCGAGTTCGTCGAGGAGTGAGTCGGTCTCGCATCGCTCGCGAGGTCTCGCTCTTCTTGAGGCCTCACCCTCCCCAGGACCTCACGTTCTTTGATACCTCACCCTCCCCAACCGGTGTCGCGCCCACTGAGGGGCGCGAGTGCCCTCGCGCGCGTTTCTCGCGCACGCCGGACGGAGGATTAGCCCTTGATATTGCAGACGGGGAACGTCCGGGCGACCTTGTCGCCGATCCCCAGCGCGTCAGAGACGCGGACGACTTCGTCGACGTCCTTGTAGACGCCCGGTGCCTCCTCGGCGACGGTCGCGCCGCTCTGGGCCTTGACGTAGACCTGCTGGGTCTCGCGCAGGTCGTCCTGGACGTCACCGCCCCAGAACTCGTTTTTGGCCTGGGTGCGTGACATCAGCCGTCCCGCCCCGTGAGCCGTCGATCCGAACGTCTCCTCCATCGACCGGTCGCCGCCGCGCAGGACGTAGCTTCCCGTACCCATACTGCCGGGAATGATGATCGGTTGGCCGACGTCGCGGTAGGCCGCCGGAACCTCCGGATGGCCTGCGGGGAACGCTCTGGTCGCGCCCTTGCGGTGGACGTACAGTTCGCGCTCCTCGCCGTCGACAGTGTGGGTCTCCTTCTTGGCGATGTTGTGGGCCACGTCGTAGAGCAGGTTCATCTCCATCTCCTCCCACGTCCGGTCGAACACCTTCTCGAACACGCGGCGCGTGCGGTGCATGATGACCTGGCGGTTCACCCACGCGAAGTTGATCGCGGCACACATCGCGCCGTAGTACTCGTCGGCGAGTTGGGAGCCCGCGGGCGCGGCGGCCAGTTCCTTGTCCGGTAGCTGGTTCAGGAGGTCGCTGTGGGTCTGCTCGATCTTTCGGAGATAGTCGTTGCAGGTCTGGTGGCCCAGCCCCCGACTCCCGCAGTGGATCAGGACGACGATCTGGTCCTCTTGGAGGTCGAACTCGCCGGCCACGTCCTCGCGGAAGACGTCCGTAACTCGCTGGACTTCCAGAAAGTGGTTCCCACTCCCTAGACTCCCGATCTGGTTCTTCCCGCGATCCTTCGCCTTCTGGGAGATGGCCGACGGATCAGCGTCGGGGCGACGGCCCTCGTCCTCGCAGGCCAGCAGGTCGGCTTCGACGCCGTGGCCCTCCTCGACTGCCCACTCGACGCCCTTCTCGAGGATGGCCTCGATCGTCTCCATGTCGCTTTCGACGACCCCACCGCCGCCCAGTCCCGAGGGGATGTTCGCGAACAGGGTATCGACGAGTTCCTCCTCGTGACCGTTCACGTCGTCGTACGTGAGGTTCGTCGTCATCATTCGAACTCCGCAGTTCGAAACGACAAACCCGTCCGCAACGAAGTTGTGTGCGTCGTGTTCGACGCCGATATCGTAGACTGATTCCGTACCGGCCCGATTGATCGAACGAATTGTATCCACCACTGTGAAGGTATCATCGACGCTGATACTCTCACAGAACTCATCGAACCCCGGGAAATCAGCCGGTGGTCGTGGGGGACCCTCACGACCGCTCCAGACGCTACGTTCGATGAACCGGTCGTTGATCTCGAAGTCCGTTTTGATTGCTTCGACGGATTGCCCACCGTCTGCCAGTGTTCGCGCCTGATCGGCGATCGATGCGCGCCGGTCAATCACTGCCTCCTTCCGTTTCAGATACTGGAGCGCCTTGACCGCTTTGCGCCGTTTCTCCTGGTTGTATCGGTAGCCTACTGTAGAGAAGAACTGAATCAGGTTTTCGCTGTCGTTTTTGATGCCTAACCGGAGCCGAACGGTCTCCTGATCGGCATTCGAGTCGGTCTCGAACCGCTCGATCTCGTTCGTCTCGATATCGATATCTGCGAGGAACGAGGCGATTTCGCTCATAAACTCTTCGCCTTCATCAGCGACGTCCACCACACGGGTCTGTGAGACTTTCGGACAGTACAGGTTCTTGTCGTGCTGGGCTGCAGGCGCGTTCATTTCGGCTCCGAAATACGCCGACACGTACAGTGCTTTCTGCCAGTCTGCTAGCCGGTCGAAGTACGACGGCGTAGTAAACGAGGACTCGATTTTCGTCCCTTCCGGCGCACCCAGTTCGACAAGCATTCGCTGGAAGCCCTTCGAGGTCGCTCGCGCGCTGTACTCCGTGGTCTCGAACGATCGACCGTCTATTTCGTGCGATCGCTCCCGTTCGTAGATCTTCGAGGGTTTGAACCCGATCGCACTGATGTCCGTCCGGATCTCTTCTAGGTCTTCGGGCTCACCGTAGAACCAGGTCTGTCCGCCGCTCCCGATGGCACCATCACCCGTAAAGAATCCGATGATTTTGAGGAATCGGTTGAATTCGTCGTCAGTCGACTTTAGCGGGAGCAGGTCGCGATCCTTCAGTGCTCGAACGAGCTGTGGGTTCTCGTCTTCGAAGTCCGCTTCGGTCAGTACTGTGAACTCCTCGGGGTCCTCGTGTTCGATCCCGCGGAACGGCTGGATCATCACTTCGTCCCCGTTCGAGAGCGCTCCCAGTTCACTCATTCCGTCCGGTGTCAAAAAGGGATGATCACCCGTCGCGGTGATCCGCTTCCCGGTTTCGGTTTCGACCTCGTAGACCGTTGCGTCTTCCCGTTCAGTGAACAGCCGTATCGAGGACGGGGTCAGCGCATCGTCCGCGACCATCGCCCGTTCGTCCTCAAACCGCGTTTTGAGGTCCTCGATGGATACCGCCCGACCGTGTTCGAGGAGTACCTCCGTGTCACCCGTGAGGCAGTTGATGTCATAGCCGACCGCTCCCGGCGAAATACAGCCGTTTTCGGCGTCGAGCGCGCCGACGCCACCCACGGGGAAACCGTACCCCTGATGACCGTCGGGCATACAGATCGCGTGTTTCGTGATCCCCGGCAGATGTGTCGTGTTCTTCAATTGCTGGAGCGTCTTGTCCTCGGAAATCTCGTCCAGTAACTGCTCGCTGGCGAGCACGCGAGCCGGGGCGCGCATCTCGCCCTCCTGGGGAATCTCCCAGACGTAGTCCCGAACCTTGTGCAGGGTAATCCCGTCGGCGTCGTAGGTAGTCATACGCGAATATGCAACGCGAACGGCCCAATAGGTTTCGACGTGTCTCGACGCTGTCGTGTCGGTAGCCAACAGGTACCACGACTCGTTCCGAGAGACCGCCAGTGGGGCGGTTCTCCCTCCGCAAACTGTGCCGAACCCCCCGACGTGGGGGCGGTGAGAAGGTGGTGCTGAGGCCGTCAATAAACAAGGCTTTTGCGGGCGTGGTGAGCATCCGAGAACAATGACCGAGGACGTCTGTGTGCTGATCCCAACTCTCGACGAGGCCGAAACGATCGGGGACGTGATCGACGGCTTCCGAGCGGAGGGCTACGAGAACGTCCTCGTGATCGACGGCGGTTCCGCGGACGAGACGCGAGAGATCGCACGCGACCACGGGGCCCGCGTCGTAGAGCAACGGGGCGAGGGGAAGGGACAGGCAGTAATAGAGGCGCTCGAGGAGATAGATGCCGAGTACGTCCTGCTCGTCGACGGTGACGCCACCTATCGTCCGGAGGACGCGGATGCAATGCTCGAACCGCTCCGCGAGGGGCGTGCGGAACACGTCATCGGCAACCGGTTCGCCGACATGCACCCCGGCGCGATGACCCGCCTCAATCGGCTCGGAAACCGGCTGATCAATCGGACCTTCGCCGTCGTTCATCACCACAATCTCACGGACGTACTCAGCGGCTACCGTGCCTTCAGCGTCGACGCCATCGAGCGACTCGACCTTTCCTCGAACGGGTTCGGGATCGAGACCGAACTGGCAGTCGAGTGTGTCCGACAGGGCGTCGACACCGAGGTCGTCCCGATCGGGTACCGGCCACGTCCGGACGGTTCGGAGACGAACCTGCATCCACTGCGGGATGGGGCAGTGATCGCCCTCACGCTGTACCGACTGGCGAAACTGAACAACCCTATTCTGTACTACGGGGCGATCGGTAGTACGAGCATGCTCGCCGGGGGCGTGCTCGGTCTCTACGTCGGCTACCGGTGGTTCGTCGAGGGGATCAGCCACGAGGTGCTCGCCCTGCTGGGGTCCTTTGCGATCCTGCTCGGCATCCAGATCATCATGTTCGGCGTGCTTTCGGACATGATCGTAACCCTACACCGGGAGCAGCGGCGCCGGATCGAGCAGATCACCGACGACGAGTGATCAGAACGGAAGCATCGCACGAATCTGCGCCAGCAGGCCGACCGATGTCGAGTTTCGCCGCTCCTCGAACACTGGATAGAGCGCGTTGAGCAGGTCCTGTTCGGTCTCGAATTCGGTGCGCCCCGTCTCGTCGAGCGCGTCCCGGAGCGAAACAGCGTAGCCGTGGCTGTTGTACGGGATAGAGTCGTCCGAGAGCGCGTCGACGATATCCTGATTCGTCGCGGGAAAGCTCACGTCTGCCTCGGAGACGCGAGCGTCGACCGCGGCGATACCGAACTCGATCGCATCGGGCTCTTCGTTGTCGGTGTTCGGTGGACGCGCTGCCATGCGTGACAAAGCCACGCCCCTCCAAATCAATCCTGTGCTTGTCGTTCGGACCACGCATCGCAGTCCGGAAGTTCTTATCGGCGTCGCCACCAAGGGCCGGATATGACCGATTACACTACCGTCTCGATCCCCAAGGATCTCGCCGACCGGGTCGACGAGACGATCGAGGGAACGAGCTTTTCCAGCACGAGCGATCTGGTCCGGTTCATGCTCCGGAGCATCGTCATTCAGCACCAGAAACGTGGAGAGCTAACCGAGGCCGAGTTCGAGGAGATCGCCGACCAACTAAGCGAATTGGGCTATCTGGAGTAGCTCAGAGTCCCTCGAACGAGTCAGTGGGCGGGACGGCATCGACGACAGTTAGCGACCGCCGCTCGCCGGACCGGTTGAAGGCTGCGATATCTCCGGCCTCCCACGGCGGTATCGCGACGAGGATCACTTCGTGAAGGTCGTCTTCGAGCGTAACGTCGAGGCTCCCGTCCGGATGGGAGAGGAATCGTCCCTGCGTCTGGTGGGGCGGGATGGTGAAATCCATGCCGAAGACGGCATTGACTGATCGGTCGCCCTGGGGGACGTACAGGTCGGTAAAGACGGGCGTGTTCGCCGGGAGGTCGTTCGCGCCGTCGAGTTCGTCAGCAGGAGTCACCGAGAGCGCCATACTCACCGGATCGGGATCCTGCTCCGCGGCGTACTCCAGCAAAGCCTCCTGTAACCCCTCGGTTACGAACACTCCGATTTCGCGGCTCACTAACGGTAACTTGCGGAGAGCGAGTGTTAACGGTGTCGCTCGGTTCGATCGCTCAGAACGGGAGCACCGATCTGGCGTTCTCCAAATACAGTCTGGGCATCCGTCTGCGCGAACCGGCCAGCGCGTCACGCATCACTCGGGTCGCGTCGTTGAGGATCGGCGTCCCGTGACCGACGAGTATCCGTTCTGGATCGAGGTTCTCGAAGACGTCACGCGGCGGCGTCGTCCGACGGAGCGGGTGGACGCCCAGTCGCTCGTCACCCGCGAGGAAGTAACTCGCCCGCCCGAAGGATTCCGTAACGACGAGTGTGCCGGTTTCCTCGTCGTACAGCGCGACCTCCTTCCAGACGCGGCTGGTTACCACGGGCAGCACTTCGAAGCCAGTCTCGGCAAGCCGGTCGTCGAACCGCTCGATATCGGCGTCGAGGTCCTCGGCGACGCCGTCCATCGATTCGTGGACGTACACCGGCACGTCGTGACGCCGCGCAATGGCGGCGCTATCGCGTTTGTGTCGATCCAGTAGGACGACGACGCCTGCTACGGGACCGTACTCGTTGAGTTTCTCGTCCAGACCGTCGGCGTCCACCGGATCGACGAGCCATACTTCGTCGTCGACGACGATCGCGTGGCTCGCGCGCACCATTCCCTCGTCGGGATACGCGATCCAGCTCATTCCGATATCCCAGTCTACCGTCTTCTCTAGTTCGGCTGCTCCGCTGGCTTTGATCGGCATCTGTCTGCCCACAAATGGGGGTGCAAGCAGGATAAACCCACCCCCACATCCTGAGAAGAACCGCCAACGAATCCGAGTACTATGTGAACATCCATCAAGGGTAGGGAATATATACCACGGACCGCTAGCCGCTCGCGTGGCAACGCCGTACGACATCCTGGGCGTCGAGCGCGGAGCGGACGAGGAGGAACTGCTCGAAGCGTATCGGGCACGCGTCAAGGAGACACATCCGGACCACGGCGGATCGGCACGCGCGTTCCAGGCGGTCAAGACGGCCTACGAACGGGTCAAGACGGGCGAGGCGGGTCCGATCTCGGTTCACGAGAACGACACTGATCCAGTTGACGAGGCAGAAGAAGAGGAGGAGCGCTTTCGCGTCGAGTTCCTGAACTACCAGCGCCTCGACGAGCAGGGCTGGAGCCTGGAGGACGAGGATCTGTTCGAGAAAGCGGCCGACGCAAACCTCGGACAGGCCGATTACGGCGAGATCACGGTCGAGAAAAACGAAACACTGCTCGAGGCCGCCGAGAACAGCGGGCTGGCGTGGCCCTTTGCCTGTCGCGGCGGTGCGTGCTCGAACTGTGCCGTCGCGGTGATCGAAGGGGACGTGCCACCGCCGACGAGCCACGTCCTCACCTCGGAGATGATCGACCGGGGGATCCGACTGTCCTGTATCTCCGCTCCGGTCACCGGGGACACGAAAGTCGTCTTCAACGTGAAACACCTGCCAGCGGTCGAGGACCTGTTACTCTCGGAGAGCCGGTTCAATCGCGCCTATTCGACGGATTGAGCGTTACAGTCGGCCGGTGTCGATACTCACATCGGACGGTGAGACGATCAGGAACCCGCGGAAGTGGACGAGTTCACCGTCCTCGTCGCGTACGTCTCGGGCAAACCCGGCGGCCAGTTCGTTGATGTCGCCCTCGACGGCGAGGACGAGGACGTTCCCGGCGATCACAGTTTCGACCCACTCGTCCGGCTCCGTCGTGCCGTCGAGTACGCCGAGCACGACGCGTCCGTCGAACGCTTCGCCCTCGCCTTCGTCCTCGATGTGGTCCTCCATCGAACGGAGATCGAGGTTGAAATCGGTCATACCGCATCAGAGGTAACCCCCCGAGAAAAAACCTTCTCAGTTCGGCTGCGTGAGGAGCCCTCAGGTCGTACCCGCGTACTGGCAGGAGCCGAGTCGGGTCTACCCGTCGATAGACGAGCGGTAGCCGGCAGCACGCCGTATATGTCGGTTTGTAATTTTTGCCGGGCGAAGCGGGTCGACGATTGGCCGAACGAACGACACACTTATATATTGAGGCATGATTTTCTAAGTTACCATGTCCGACCACACGTCCATGGATTCGTCCTCTGACACCAGTCAGGGGGGTCGAGTTCTTCCAGGGCACGTTAGATTCAACTGACGAAATTGAGTCAGCACGCGTTTTCGATACCACACTCCGCGACGGAGAACAATCACCACGGACGTCATTCTCGTACGAAGACAAACGCGAGATAGCGGCCGTGCTGGACGAGATGGGTACCCACGTCATCGAGGCCGGGTTCCCCGTCAACTCCGATGCGGAGTTCGAGGCGGTGCGTGACATCGCCGAGAACACATCGACGACGACCTGCGGATTGGCGCGGGTCGTCGACAAGGACATCGAGGCCGCAATCGACAGCGGCGTCGAGATGGTCCACGTGTTCTCCTCGACGAGCGACGTTCAGATCGAGGATTCGATGCACGCGACCCGTGAAGAAGTAGTAGAGCGTTCGGTCGCAGCCGTCGAGCGAGTCAAGGATGCAGGGCTGACCTGCATGTACTCGCCGATGGACGCGACCCGTACTGACGAAGGCTACCTGATCGAGGTGATCGAGGAGGTCTCGGATGCCGGGACCGACTGGATCAACATCCCAGACACGTGTGGCGTGGCGACGCCGCGACGGTTCTACGACCTGATCAGGACGGTCGTCTCCCACACCGACGCGAACGTCGACGTCCACACCCACGACGACTTCGGACTGGCGACCGCCAACGCCCTCTCGGGCATCGAGGCGGGCGCCAGGCAGGCGCAGGTGTCGGTCAACTCGATCGGCGAACGCGCCGGCAACGCCGCCTACGAGGAGTTCGTGATGGCCATCGAGTCGGTCTACCAGGTCGATACTGGCATCGACACGTCGCGTATCACCGAACTCTCGCGGCTGGTCGAGGAGAAAAGCGGAATCGACGTACCGGGCAACAAGCCCGTCGTCGGCGAGAACGCGTTCTCCCACGAGAGCGGCATCCACGCCGCAGGCGTCATCGAGAACTCCGATACGTTCGAGCCGGGCATCATGACCCCAGATATGGTTGGCGCCAACCGCGAACTGGTGCTTGGCAAACACACCGGCAATCACTCGGTCCGCGAACGGCTAGAAGAAGCCGGCTTCGCTCCCTCCGACGACGAGGTCCGCGCGGTCACCCGCGAGGTGAAAGACCGCGGCGCGGAAAAGGAGCGAGTGACACTGGCGATGCTGAAGGAGTTCGCACGCGAGCAGGGCATCAAGCGCACGGAGGAGGTCCGCGCCTGATGACCGCGTCCGGGTCCGCCGGTAGTGACAACTGCGAGCGACTGGTCTATGACCGGTGCTCGGTAACACACAAGAATTATGTACTCCAAGAGCATCAGCTACGGCGTGATGAAACGGATCGCTCCGACTGGTGCCGCCACCGCCACCAGCGGACGGTCCGTCCGACGTCTTCTCGGTGTGATTGTAGGGGCTCTATAGCCCCACCACTACCACAGTTTTCGACCCCGACCGTATCGACCATAGATCACACAGCCACCGCTCGAACCATGTATCGACCTCGACACCCACGACGACAGTATAGCCAGACAACCACGGCACAGGAACGGCCATCAGCAGGTGCAAGCGCATGAGTGAGCCAGCACACGCCGCAGAGATCACGGACAGCGAGGAAGAGGCAGAAACCGACCAGCGACCCGTCAGCACGGGTGCGGAGTCGGTCGTCCGCGCGCTCGAAAACGACGGCGTCGAACACCTCTTCGGCGTCCAGGGCGGGGCGATCATGCCCGTCTACGACGCGCTGTACGACTCCGATCAGCTCACGCACATCACGATGGCCCACGAACAGGGCGCGGCCCACGCCGCGGACGCCTACGGCGTCGTCGCGAACGACCCAGGCGTCTGTCTGGCGACGTCCGGCCCCGGCGCGACGAACCTCATCACGGGGATCGCCGACGCGTCGATGGACTCCGACCCGTTCGTTGCGCTGACCGGTCAGGTCCCGACGAACTTCGTCGGCAACGACGCGTTCCAGGAGACGGACACGACCGGCGTGACCGATCCGATCACGAAACACAACATCTTCGCGGACGACTCCGACAGGGTCGGCGACGACGTCGGGTCCGCACTCGCGCTCTCGCGTGAGGGGCGGCCCGGCCCGACGCTGGTCGACCTGCCCAAAGACATCACCAACGGCGAAACCGATACCGAGCCAGGGGAGGCGTCGGTGCCGGATACCTACCAGTACAGGGAACACGCCGAGACGGAGAGCGTTGACGAGGCGGCGCGCGCCGTCGAGGACGCGGCACGGCCCGTCATCCTCGCCGGCGGCGGCGTCATCCGAAGTGAGGCTTCCGAGGAACTGTACGAGTTCGCAACGCGCTACGGGATTCCGGTCGTCACGACGATGCCGGGCACCGGCGCGTTCCCCGAAGACCACGAACTCTCGATGGGCGGCGGCGGGATGCACGGCACCGGCTTCGCCAACATGGCCCTGCATCACTCCAGCCTGCTCATCGGCATCGGCACGCGCTTCGACGACCGACTGACCGGCGGCATCGAGACGTTCGCGCCGGAAGCAGAGGTCGTCCACGTCGACATCGATCCCGCCGAGATATCGAAGAACGTCCACGCCGACTACCCGCTGATCGGCGACGCGGGGACCGTTATCGAGCAACTGACCGACGCAGTCGAACGAATGCCCGACGCCGACACCTGGCGCGACCAGTGCCAGGAGTGGAAAGCCGAGTATCCGATGGACTATCCGGTCCCCGAAGACCGGGCGCTCCAGCCGGAGTTCGTCGTCGAGGCGCTCGACGAAGCGACCAGCGACCGTGCGATCGTCACCACCGGCGTCGGCCAGCATCAGATGTGGGCCTGGCAGTACTGGGACTGGCTCGAACCGGGAACGTTCGTCAGTTCGAACGGGCTGGGAACGATGGGCTACGGTCTGCCAGCGGCCATCGGCGCCCGCGTCGCGGCCGACGACGACCAGGAAGTCATCTGCTTCGAGGGCGACGGCTCCTTCCTGATGACGATGCAGGAACTGTCCGTCGCAGTTCGCGAGGACCTCGATATCACCGTTGCGGTGCTGAACAACGAGTACATCGGGATGGTTCGCCAGTGGCAGGACGCCTTCTTCGAGGGGCGACACGCCGCCTCGGAGTACGGCTGGTGTCCCGAGTTCGACAAACTCGCCGAAGCCTTCGGCGCGCACGGCGAGGCCGTCGAGAACTACGACGAAGTCCCCGACGCCGTCGAGGCCGCGATGGAGTACGACGGTCCGACGGTCATCGACTTCCGCATCGACCCGCAGGCGAACGTCTACCCGATGGTTCCCAGCGGCGGTAACAACGGGAAGTTCGCACTGTCGGAAGGCCAACTGGACGAGATCTAACAATGAGCGACGATACAGATTCCAAGGCACTGGATGGACCGCACCCGAACGAGCGACCGGAGACGTCGCGACGGCGCAACGCACAGGGGATCCGGATCGACCCCGACGCCGAGGCCGAACCCGACACCGAGCGAGCAGTGCTCTCCGCGCTGGTCGCTCACGAACCGGGCGTGCTCGCCAAGGTCGCCTCGCTGTTTAGCCGCCGACAGTTCAACATCGAGAGCCTGACCGTCGGCGCGACGACTGACGACGACCGCGCGCGGATCACGCTCGTCATCGAGGAACCGGGACCGGGCATCGAGCAGGCCAAAAAACAGCTTCAGAAGCTCGTCCCGGTCGTCTCCGTGACGGAACTGCCGAGCGACGCGACGAGACGGGACCTCGCGCTGATCAAGGTCGACGGCACCCATCCCGACCAGGTCAACGCGATGGCCGATATGTACGGCGGACAGGCCGTCGACGCCGGGCAGGAGACTGTCACTATCGAGGTTACGGGCAGCGAGCAGAAGATCGACGCCGCGGTCGAGGCGTTCGAGCGGTTCGGAATCGAGGAGGTCGTTCGCACCGGAACCGCGGCACTCACGCGGGGGGCGGAGCGGACAGCCGCCAAAGTGCCGCCGACCGCGGAACCAGAAAGCAAAGAAGTGCCGGCCGACGACTGAAGATTGAGAAACATATGGCAGACGAGTTTACCACGACAGTATACCACGACGAGGACGCGAACAGTTCGTATATCGAAGACAAGACGGTCGCCGTACTCGGTTACGGGAGCCAGGGCCACGCCCACGCGCTCAACCTCGACGACAGCGGCGTCGACGTGATCGTCGGCCTGCGCGAGGATTCCGCCTCGTGGCCGGAAGCCGAAAGCAAAGGCCTGCGCGTCGAGACGCCGGACGTCGCCACCGCCGAGGCCGACGTCGTCCAGATGCTCGTGCCGGACACGATTCAGCCCGCAGTGTACGAAGCTATCGAGGACGGTCTGGAAGCGGGCGACACGCTCCAGTTCGCACACGGGTTCAACATCCACTACGGCCAGATCCGACCGCCGGAAGACGTCGACGTGACGATGGTCGCGCCGAAGTCCCCGGGCCACCTGGTCCGCCGAACCTACGAGCGCGGCGAGGGCGTTCCGGGACTGATCGCGGTCTATCAGGACGCGACGGGCAACGCCAAAGAGCAGTCGCTCGCCTACGCGGAAGCTATCGGCTGTACGCGAGCGGGCGTCATCGAGACGTCGTTCCAGGAGGAGGTCGAGACCGACCTCTTCGGCGAGCAGGCCGTCCTCTGTGGCGGCGTCACTGACCTGATGAAACAGGGCTACGAGACGCTCGTCGACGCCGGCTACTCGCCCGAGATGGCCTACTTCGAGTGCATGAACGAGATGAAACTCATCGTCGACCTCATCTACGAGGGTGGGCTGATGGAGATGTGGAACTCCGTCTCCGACACCGCCGAGTACGGCGGACTCACCCGCGGCAAGTACGTCGTCGACGAGGAGTACGCCCGCGAAGGGATGGAGCAGGTGCTCGAAGAGGTCCAGAACGGCGAGTTCGCCCGCGAATGGATCACCGAGAACCAGACGAACCGACCGAGCTACAAACAACTCCGCGCCGCCGAGGAGAACCACGAAATCGAAGCCGTCGGCGGCCGCCTGCGCGAACTGTTCGCGTGGGAGGAAGCAAAAGAAGAAGTGCCAGCAGATGACTGAACAGATGCGAGACGTCGATCACACCCACCCGTTCGGTGACAGGAGTGCTGCCCGCTCGTTCGAGCGCGGCCCGACCGTCGTCACCGACGGTGGACAGGACGAACAGACCGAGAAACAGGCCGAGGACGACGATTCCGAGGAACAGATGGAGGACGTCGATCACGTCCCGCCCCACGGCGAGGGTGCCGCCCCCGTGTTCAAACGTGGCGGGAACCAGCAGGCTGACGTAGCCGCGGACGACGAAGGAGTAGATACAGAATGAGCAAGGGAACGCTGTACGACAAAGTGTGGGAAGAGCACAAGGTAACCGAACTGCCGACCGGGCAGGATCAGTTGTTCGTCGGACTCCACCTCATCCACGAGGTTACCAGCCCCCAGGCGTTCGGCATGTTGCAAGAGCGGGGACTGGAGGTCGCGTATCCGGAGCTAACGCACGCGACGGTCGATCACATCGTCCCGACGGCCGACCAGTCTCGCCCGTACAACGAAGACGCCGCCGAGGAGATGATGGCCGAACTCGAAGAGAACGTCCGCAACGCGGGCATCGAGTTCTCGGACCCGACGACCGGCGATCAGGGGATCGTCCACGTCATCGGACCGGAGCAGGGGATCACTCAGCCCGGTAAGACGATCGTCTGCGGGGACAGCCACACCTCGACTCACGGCGCGTTCGGCGCGCTCGCGTTCGGGATCGGGACCAGCCAGATCCGCGACGTGCTGGCGACCCAGACCATCGCGATGGAGAAACAGAAGGTTCGCAAGATCGAGGTAGAGGGCGAGCTCGGCGAGGGCGTCGAAGCGAAAGACATCATCCTCGAAATCATCCGCCGGCTCGGTACCGAGGGCGGCGTCGGCTACGTGTACGAGTACGCCGGCGACGTGATCGAGAACCTGGGGATGGAAGGCCGGATGTCGATCTGTAACATGTCGATCGAGGGCGGTGCCCGCGCGGGCTATGTCAACCCCGACGAGACCACCTACGAGTGGCTCGAGGGGACCGACTACTTCCAGGAGAACCCAGGGGAGTTCGAGAAGCTGAAACCCTACTGGGAGTCGATCCGATCCGACGAGGATGCTGAGTACGACGACATCGTCACGATCGACGCGAACGAACTCGACCCCGTCGTCACGTGGGGGACGACGCCCGGTCAGGGCGTCGGCATCAACGATCCGATCCCTGCGCCGGAAGAGCTAGCCGACGACAAACAGAACACCGCGAAGCGTGCCCAGAAACACATGCGCGTCGAGCCGGGCGAGACGATGGAGGGCTACGATATCGACGTCGCCTTCCTTGGGTCGTGTACCAACGCCCGCCTGCCCGACCTGCGCCGTGCTGCGGGGATCGTGAAGGGCCACGAGGTTCACGAGGACGTCCGCGCGATGGTCGTCCCCGGCAGCCAGCGCGTCCAGAAACAGGCCGAAGAGGAAGGTCTCAAGGACGTCTTCGAGGAAGCCGGATTCGAGTGGCGAAACGCCGGCTGTTCGATGTGTCTGGGCATGAACGAGGACCAGCTAGAGGGCGACGAGGCCTGCGCGTCTTCGTCGAATCGCAACTTCGTCGGCCGACAGGGGAGCAAGGACGGCCGTACCGTCCTGATGAACCCACGGATGGTCGCCACCGCGGCGATCACCGGCGAGGTCTCTGACGTGCGCGATCTGAAGGAGGTGACCACAGCATGACAAGCGAGACGCGACGCATCTCGGAAAACCGAACGGACGATGTCCGTGAGTTCGCCATGCGAGCGCGCCAGCGCGAAGCGCTGGGGGTGGTCGCATGACCGACGAAGTCGAGATTCCGGAAGTCAACTACGTCACCGGGTCGGGTATCCCTGTCCGCGGAAACGACATCGACACCGACCAGGTCATCCCCGCCCGCTTCATGAAGGTCGTCACCTTCGACGGACTGGGCGAGTTCGCCTTCTTCGATCAGCGGTTCGACGACGAGGACAACCAGAAAGAGCACCCGTTCAACGACGAGGAGTTCCAGGACGCGAACGTACTGGTCGTCAACGCGAACTTCGGCTGTGGCTCCTCCCGCGAGCACGCGCCCCAGGCGCTAATGCGCTGGGGGATCGACGCCATTATCGGCGAGAGCTTCGCCGAGATCTTCGCGGGCAACTGTCTCGCGCTCGGCGTCCCGACCGTGACAGCCGACCACGAGACGATCAACGCGCTCCAGCAGTGGATCGACGATCACCCCGACGGCGAGATCGAGGTCGATGTCGACGCCGAGACCGTCACGTACGGAAACAACGAGATCGGCGTTACCGTCGACGACGCCCAGCGCAAGGCGCTCGTCGACGGGGTCTGGGACACGACCGCGCTGATGAAATCCAACGCAAACGCGGTCGACGAGAAGGCGGCGAGTCTGCCATACGTCACCGTTGGCAACTGAGTTCGACGCGCCGGAACGAACGTCCGGTGAGAGTGGGAAGGTAGCCCACACGACGTCGTCTCGGACGAGGAGTCCAGTAAGCCCACCGGGTGGCCGCCCGCGATGTTGACGGACTGGCGGTTTTTTGATGATCACGAGATGATCGACGCCGTGAGATACTAAACCCCCCCTGACGAAAGGCTTCTGTGGCACCTTCACACGTTCTCGTTCCGCTCGATGGCTCGCCGCTCGCCGAAGAGGCGCTCGAACACGCGTTTGAGACGTTCGACTGCCCGATCACGGTAGTAAACGTCGTTCTGCCGTTCGATGCACCGATGAGCGAGGGCGGCCTGCTCGGCGCTGACGACGAGCGCCTCGACGCCGCTCGCGAGTATGCCGAGAACGTGATCAAACTGGCCGGCGAACGGGCCGCCGAGGCGGACCGGCCAGTCGAGGTCATCATCGAGACGGGAGATCCGGCCGATGCGATCCTTCAGGTGGTAGAGGAGCAGAACGTCGATCACATCGTCATGGGCGGTCACAGCGAAGATACGAACCGGGTCGCACGACGACTGCTCGGGACGGTTGCGACCGCAGTCGTCGGGGAATCGCCGGTTCCGGTGACGGTCGTGAAGTGATCAGTTAATTCCTAACACCGTCGAGAGGAGCCGATACAGCCCGAAGCCGATGACGATCGACGTCGACAGCGTGATCAGCCAGAACGCGACCGTGACGCCGATCTTTCTGCGAGAGACCCCAGCAGAGCCAGCGGCGAGGCCGCCGCCGATCACGCCGGAAATGATGATGTTGTTGAACGAGATGGGAACGCCGAGGGCGATGGCGATCTGCGCGATGACGAAGCCGGGGACGAGCGCGGCGATCGACCGGCGTGCGCCGAGTTGGGCATACTCGCGAGAGGTCGCCTGGAGCAAACGAGGCGCGCCCATCCACGCGCCGGCAATAATCCCGCTCGCACCGATCGAAAGCAGGACGATACTGGGGAGTCCGAGTTCGGTTCCGAACAGGTTTTCCAGCGGCCCGGTCGCCAGTCCGACCTGACTCCCGCCGCTGGAGAAGGCGACGACGCCGCCGAGCAACAGCAGGAACGTTCTGATCCCCTGTTCTGCGGAATCGAGCGTTCGTCGACGGATGTACGCGAATCCCGCGACTCCGAACCCGATTGTCGCCAGGATCACGACGATGTCGGCACCTAGCACCGACGGCTCGCCGGCGGTCCGGGAGAGCAGTTCCGCGACGGAACTCTGATCGACGGCGGGCGGTGACGGGATTACACCGAGCCGGATATTTGCAAGGATCCCGCCGACGATTCCGGCGAGCAGCGGCACCCCGACCGCGTCCGGGATGTCGTCCCGACGGAGCAGTTTCGCAGTGAGATAGGCCATCCCCCCGGAGGTCGGCGGCACCAGCAGCCAGAAGATGATTAGCTCGCGGTAGGTCTCCATCGCCGGATCGCCACCGAGCGAGAGGCCGACGCCGACCATCGCGCCGGTGGTAGCGAAGGCGGCGGGCACGGGGTAGCCGGAGTAGACGCCGAAGATCATGAACGACGCCGCCGTTATGAGCCCCGAAATCGCCGCAAGGGCGGTGATCGGCGCGTTCAGGATCAGGTTCGCGCCGACCGTCTCGGAGATCGCACCGCCCTGTGTCAGCGCCCCCAGTGCCGCGAGGATGCCGATCAGAAACGCGGCACGCATCGTCGAGATGGCGTTCGCGCCGATGGCCGGGGCGAACGGTGGAGAGTTGCTGTTCGCGCCCAGCGCCCAGGCCATGAACAGACAGGTCAGTGTCCCCAGACCGACGAGAGCCCAGAAAGCGACCGACACGTCAGCACCACCCCTGCGGACAGCGCGGAGTCAGTTCGGATAGCCGCCCTCTGTAAAGAAAGACACTAAGAGTGTTCATATCATGGAGGTGTATCCCCGGAGGAGTTAATAGTTGAGGGGGTACCGGAGAATCCTCTGAGACCCCCGAATGGTGACAAACCGAATCCCTTTCCAACCCCCACAGCATCTGAGGTGGTAATGACACATCGGATCGCGGTGATCCCGGGCGATGGAATCGGACAGGAAGTGACGCCGGCCGCAATCGAGGTCCTCGACGCGCTCGACGTCTCCTTCGAGTTCGTAGAAGGCGAGGCGGGCGACGCGACGAAAGCCGAGACCGGCGAGGCGCTCCCGGTAGAGACCCGCGAACTGGCTGCCAATGCTGACGCGACGCTGTTCGGCGCGGCGGGTGAGACGGCCGCCGACGTGATCCTCCCGCTACGGGACGTCGTCGACTCCTTTGCGAACGTGCGACCCGCAGTCTCCTACCCCGGTCTCGACGCCGTCCAGCCCGACACCGACCTCGTCTTCGTGCGGGAAAACACGGAGGGGGTCTACTCCGGCATCGAGAGCGAGATCGCCGACGGCGTGACGACGCTCACCCGCGTCATCACCGAAGAGGCCTCCCGCGACATCGCGGAGTTCGGCTTCGACTACGCCGAGGAGAACGACTACGACGTGACAATCGCCCACAAGGCGAACGTCATGCGCAAGACGGACGGACTCTTCCTCGACACCGCCGAAGCCGTCGCCGAAGAACGCGGCGCGGAGTACGACACCGCGCTGATGGACGCGCTGGCGATGCACCTGATCACCCATCCCGAGGACTACGGCGTCATCATCTGCCCGAACCTGGCGGGCGACATGCTCTCCGATCTGGCCGCGGGACTGGTCGGCGGCCTCGGCCTGCTCCCGAGCGCGAACGTCGGTGCGGAGAACGCCCTCTTCGAACCGGTCCACGGCTCCGCCCCGGACATCGCCGGTCAGGGCGTTGCCAACCCGACGGCGATGATCCTCTCGGCGGCCATGATGCTCGACCACCTCGGCCATGGCGACGAGGCGGACCGCGTCCGGACGGCTACAGAGGCCGTCCTCGACGAGGGGCCACGCACGCCGGATCTCGGCGGGTCGGCGTCGACGACCGATGTCACCGAGGCCGTCGTCGACCGTCTCTGAACGCCCAGTTCGGGTCGCGGTTTCCGAAACGCTGTGGCTCCCCTTTTACTTTTGCTAGCTCTGCTCGCGCACGCTGTGGTAACGAAGTACCAGAGCGGCTCTGAGACGGCGACCGAACGCCCCCGCCGATTAAGCGCGTTCGACTCGAAAACATACATATGCCTGAAGTCGAACTCGAAGAAGAGACACTGGAGCGTCTTGACGACCTCAAAGTCGAAGATGAATCCTACGACGAGTTGATCAACGAACTGATCAACATCTACGAGGCCGAGGAGTTGACTCTGTTCAAAAGCGAGTGATCAAGGAAGTGGTGGTGGCTACCCCATCAGGTAGCGTCGCCACGAATTGTTCTGTACGGCCTCGGACTGTTCGAGGCGACCGTCTAGCGCCACCGACCCGCGCCGAACGCGCCGAGACCGAACAGCAACGACATGTAGACGAACGAGCTATCGCTGGAGAGAACCACCGTGCGCTATTCGGCTCCGCGCGCCGCTGCGCTACACGCGGTTTCCCACTGATGCTTGGATTCGAGGTGAGACTGAAGCCGTTCGGCGTACTCGTCGGCGAGAGCCTTCGCCGCGTCAAGCCGTTCCTGATCCCTGCCACCGCTGTCGTCCATTCCGAACAGCCCTTTGAGCGCGCTGACGATACCGCCACCGCTCTCCGAGGAGCCACCCGGTGCGCCGCCCATCGCACCCATCTGGTCGCGCACGTCGTCGAGGGCCGGCATCACCTGCGGGACGTTTTCGGTGTTCGCCACGACGCGAGCGTCCTCCGGGCTCTCGGGGTTCTCGATCTCCAGTTCGACCGCAGTCATGATCATCCCCCACTCCTGGCTGGAGAACTCCGAGGTCTGCACTCGCTCGGAGAACTCCTGATCGACTTTCATGCGTGCGCCGACGATCCTGTCGGTCCAGTCGCTGTTGCTCATACAGGCACTACGACTGACGGTCCTATTACATCTGCGGAAAAAGCGGAACTGCTGGATTAGCTGTGGAGCGTCACGTCGGCGTGGAGACTGTCCTTGAGCGCGTCGTGAACCTTACACAACTCTTCCGCTCGCTCCTGGATCTGCGCTGCAGTCTCGTCGTCGAGGTCAGCCTCGGTGGTGACGTCGAACGAGATGGCCTCAAGTTTGTCGTCGTCGTTCAGTTCGCCGGTCACCGCGATCTCGATCTCGCCGAGGTCGCCGCCGTCGCGCTGTTCGGAGCCGACGCGAAGCGCCGGGACGAAACACGCGCTATAGGCGGCGAGCAGCGTTTCGAGCGTGTCCGGCGCGTCCTCGCCCGTCGCATCGATCGTCGTCTCGAACTCACGGATCTCGTTGTGTGTCGAAAAACCCTCTGTGGAGGTGCTGTGTACTTCTTTGGCCATAGCACCTCGCCCTTCAACCCCCGTCGATGTAAGGGTTGTTCCACCGGAAAATTCAGAGCTAACTCGGCGGGAGTTCGAAGGTTTCGTCGCCGTCGAGAACGTGGACCTCGGCATCGCTCCCGGTCGCTTTCACCTCGCGCCCGAACTGCTCGACGTCGATCTCGACTGCCGGGAAGGTGTCGTAATGCATCGGGAACGCGTGATCGACGTCGAGCCAATCGACCGCAACCGCCGCCTGCATCGGCCCCATGGTGAAGTGATCACCAGCGGGGACGGCTGCCGCATCCGGTTCGAGATACGGGGCGATCACATCGCGCATCTCGGTCATTAGGCCGGTGTCGCCGGCGTGGTAGAACGTCGTGCTCTCCTCGTCGGAGATCTGGGTCGGCTTCGTATCGCTGATCACGTAGCCTCCCGGTGTCCCACCAGTGTTCTCGTAGCCCGTGTCCAGCCCGTTCGTGTGGTCGGCGCGATGCATCGTGACGTAGGCGTCGCCGAGTTCGACGGTTCCACCGAGGTTCATCCCGATAGTGTCCTTGACTCCGTACTGGTCGGCGACGTAGCCCGTCACCTCCGGCGTCCCGACCGCGGTGACGTTGGCGAACTGGCCGACGTGGGCGATGTGATCCGCGTGGCCGTGCGTGAGGAGCACGTAATCCGGCGTCTCGATCTCCGCTGGATCGTGGTCCGTGTGGGGGTTGTCGAAGAACGGATCGATCAACAGGTCGGTGTCTCCAACTGTTACGCGCCAGGTCGAATGACCGTGCCAGGTGAGTTCCATGGTACATCGAACGGTACTCCCCTCACTCACTTAGTGATACCTGACAGTTCGGGACTACACGTCGTCGCGCCCCTGTTCGGTCCCGAGTGGGATGTGCTCTGGAGGACAGAATCCTGAGCGAGATGTCCACCAGGCAGGACGAGTCCGTTTTCAGTCCGCCGACCCAACGACAACCATGCTCACGCTACAACTGGACGACTTCATGCTCGAACTCAAAGACGGCGCGATCAAGAACGTCGGGGCGTCGAACAAGAGCGCCACCGCGAAACTGTACGACGTCGAAAGTGCCGAAGCCAGGGAGTTCGGCGACGAGCGCGTCAAACTCGTCTTCGAGGACGAAGACGGTAGCGAGATACAGGTCGCACTCTTCCCCGACGATATTCGATCAATCGCCGACGATATCGACCAACTCGAGGCCGACAGTCCCCTCTTCGAGTAGCAGATTCGACCGTACACTGTCGACCACGGCGAGAGAGTTTCGACAACAGTTTTAGGACGGGGCTATTCAAACCGATTAAATGAGCAACTGTATCATCTGTGGCAAGCCCGTGGACGGGCTAGTCTGCAGTACGCACGAGGAGGACGTAGCATTCGAGTTCCGCGGTAGCTCCCCGGATCAGCTAACACCGAAGCGCTACTACAAAGGCACCGTCGACGGCTTCGCCGAGTTCGGCGTCTTCGTCAACATCGGTGACAGCGTCACCGGCCTTCTCCACCGCAGCGAACTCGACCAGCGCCTCGACAGTCTCGACTGGGACGCTGGCGACGAGATGTACGTCAAAGTAAAATCCATTCGCGATAACGGCGACGTCGACCTGGGCTGGTCGATCCGACAGGAGGACCGCGATTTCCGGGGTCGGCTCATCGACGCGCCGAGCGGCGACAAGATGTACGAGGACGAGTCGGGAAACGATTATAAGTCGTCGGCAGCGGCCGGCGACGATACCCTAGCGACGCCCGAGCAGACCGACAGTGCCGAATCGACCGATACGCCCGGGGAGAGCAGGACTACGGACGGCGGGGACAGTCATCCCGAACCGACCACCACCGACGAGTCCGAAACGGCTGTCGCCGAAGAAACAGTCGAAGAAACGGTCGAGGAAACAGTCGAAGAAACGGTCGAGGAAACAGTCGAAGAAACGGTCGACGAGGAGAGCGAAGCAGTCGAGGGCGAAACGATCGAACGCTCCGAGATCGGAACGCTCGGCGATCGTGTCGGCGACCGCGTCCGGATCGAGGGCGAAGTCACAAGCGTCCGACAGACGAGCGGGCCGACCATCTTCGAGCTTCGTGACGAGACCGGGACCGTCGAGTGTGCCGCCTTCGAGGAAGCGGGCGTTCGTGCCTACCCCGATATCGAAACCGAGGACTTCGTCCGACTCGATGGCGAGGCCGAACTGCGACGCGACGAACTACAGGTCGAGACCGAGGCCGTCATGCGGCTGTCCGGCGGCGAGCGCGCCGTCGTCGAGGAACGGCTCCGGGCCGCGCTCTCGGAAGCCGCCCGGCCCGACGAGATCGATCTGCTGGCTGACAACGACGCCGTCGCCGAGGTGGAAGACGGCATCGAGGCGGCCAGCACGGCGATCCGCCGAGCGATCATGGTCAGCCGACCGATCGTCGTCCGACACAGTGCGACCGCCGACGGATACGCGGCCGGCGCAGCCATCGAACGAGCCGCCCTCCCGCTGATCCGTGACGAGCACGACCGGCAGGACGCGGTCTACAACTACTTCAACCGACGGCCGCTGGAAGGCCATATCTACGATATGGAGGCGGCGACCAACGACGTGACGAACATGCTGGAAGCCCGTGACCGACACGGCGAACAGCTACCCCTCGTCGTGCTCGCCGACGTCGGCAGCACCAGGGAGTCGACGGATGGCTACGAACTGCTGGACGTCTACGACGTCGAGCGAGTCGTCGTCGACACCCACGCGCCTGACGAGGGTGTCACCGAGACCGTCGACACGTTCGTCTCCACCGAGGGCGTTACGACGCCCGCGCTCGCGGCGAACGTCGCCGCCGCCGTCAACCCGGACGTTCGCGAGGACTTGGAGCACGTTCCCGCAATCGGCTACTGGGATGCCGCTCCCGAGGCGTACGTCAACCTCGCCGCCGAGGCTGGCTACGACGCCGACTCCGTCCAGGAACTCCGCGAGGCAATCGCGCTCGAAGCCTACTACCAGACCTACCGCGACAAACGCGAACTGATCATCGACCTGCTGTTCGATCAGGCCGAGGGGCTGGCAAGCCACATTAGCGAACAGTTCCGAACGAAACTCGAGACCGAAATCGAGACCGCAGAACGGAACCTGACGAGCCGAGAGGCTGACGGCGTTCACTTCGCCGTCCTCGACACCGACGCCTACACCCACCAGTACGACTTCCCGACGACGACGCTGCTCGTCGACGCGCTCCACCGCCGTGAGAGCGAGGAACTCGGGACGCCGCTGGTCACGCTGGGCGTCGACGACGACGAGATCCACGTCCGAAGCTCCGAGGATCTCGACGTCCGCGAGATCGCAAAGCAGGCCGCCGAGCAAGCCGACAACGCCGCCGTAACCGCCGTTGGCGGTCGCGACGGTCACATCGAGTTCCTCGCGGGCGGCCGCGACGACGTGCTCGAAGCGGCCATCGCCTCCATCGCGAGCGAGCTGTAGAGACCCACAGTCGATACTCTTATTCGCTGCAAGTCGCTCTGATCCAGTAATGAGTACCGAGTCGGACGCCACGGAAAGCGAGGCGTTCGAGAACGCCTGTTCGGAACTGGTCGATCGGATCCTCGCCGGGGACGTAGAGCGAGACGACCTGGAGAGCGCAAAGCTCGACGTCTGTTCGGAGTTCTCCTCGCCGAAGGTGCCCAAACACACCGAGTTGCTGGATTATGCACCCCAGGAGCGACGCGAGGAGCTAGAAGCCGTCCTCCAGCGGAAACCGGTCAGGACGGCCTCGGGCGTCTCGCCGATCGCGATCATGACCAGCCCGCATAACTGCCCGCACGGGCAGTGTCTGTACTGTCCCGGCGGCCCGGGCTCGGAGTTCACGAGTTCACAGAGCTACACGGGGCACGAACCGGCCGCGGCCCGCGGCGAACAGAACGATTACGACCCGTATGGGCAGGTGACGCTTCGACTCCATCAGCTTCGTGAGATCGGCCACCCCGTCGACAAGGCCGAGTTGATCGTAATGGGCGGGACGATGACCGCTCGGAGCCACGACTATCAGGAATGGTTCGTCAAACGCGCGCTGCAGGCGATGAACGACTACGATCTGGAGAGCGAACCCGCACCCGCTCAGGAGGAGAGCTTCGCGCCCGATCCGGAGGACGTCGAGTTCGAGTACCTCGAAGACGTCATCGCGGAAAACGAGACGAACGAGATCAGAAACATCGGGACGACGTTCGAGACGAAACCCGACTGGTGTGACCCCGAACAGATCGACCGGATGCTCGACCTCGGCGGGACGAAAGTCGAAGTCGGCGTCCAGACCACCTTCGAGCGGATCAACCGCGAGATGCACCGCGGCCACGGCGCGCAGGCCTCTATCGACGCCAACCGACGGCTTCGGGACGCCGCGTTCAAAGTCGGCTTCCACATGATGCCCGGCCAGCCGGGCATGTCCCACGAGATGTGTCTGGAGGACTTCCGCCGACTCTTCGAGGACGAGGAGTGGAAGCCGGACTACCTGAAGATCTATCCGACGCTGATCGTCCGCGGTACCCAGACCTACGATATGTGGCACGAAGGGGAGTACGACCCCCTGACGAACGAGGAGGCCGCCGAGATCGTCGCCGAGATCATGTCGATGATCCCACGGTACACTCGCCTCCAGCGCGTCCAGCGGGATATCCCCGCGGACTTCATCGACGCCGGCGTCTGGAAGTCCAACCTCCGCCAGCTTGCCTGGAAGGAGATGGAGGAACACGGCTGGGAGTGTGAGGATATACGCTCCCGCGAGGCAGGTATGAACGACGAAGCACCCGAGAACGTCGAACTCGACGTGATGACCTACGAGGCGGGCGGCGGGACGGAACACTTCATCAGTTTCGAGGACTTCGAGAAGGACCTGCTGATCGGCTTCTGTCGGCTTCGGTTCCCGAACGACCCGGTTCGCCGGGAGCTGGAGGACGCCGCGCTGGTCCGGGAGCTACACGTCTACGGTAGCGAGGCCGCAATCGGACAGGACGCGGCCGGAGATCAGCACCAGCACAAGGGCTACGGTCGCCGCCTGATAGAGGAAGCCGAAGGCCTCGCCGCCGACGCGGGCTACGGGAAGGTCAGCATCATTAGCGGCATCGGTGCCCGCGAGTACTACCGCGAGAAGCTGGGCTACTACCAAGATGGACCGTACGTGAGCAAGCGTCTCTAGCCCGCACGTCGCTACCGCTCCGAACGCACTGCTGTCAGATCAAAAACAGGTCTGACAGCTATCATGATGATTTTTATCCAACCCCGCATAGCCTGTCGCATGAGAGACGGACCGGAAGAACGGCTCCGGAAAAACGCCGTCGAGGTGACGTCGATGCTGGTCACTGGCATCTGGCTGGCGTTGCTGTTCGTCGGGCCAGGGAACTGGTGGCTGGGAGTGATGCTGTTCGGCTACATCGTTGCAGTGCCGATCGTTGCCCTCCTCTACGGTGACGACGACGATATCGACGAATGGCTCGACGACCACGAACGAACCGAGTCGAGAGAGCAAGACGACACGGAGACAGCGGACGCCCTGGAGACCCTACGAGAACGCTACGCCCGCGGCGAACTTACCGACGACCAGTTCGAGCGAAAACTCGACCGACTGCTGGAGACGGAGACGCTCGAAGACGTCGAGGACAGACAGCGAAGACAGGAGCGAGATATCGAGTTCGAACGGTAGGCGGTCAGACTGCAAGGGCTACGTCGACGACCAGCATCACGCCGAACCCGCCGAGGAAGGAGACTGTCGCCAGATCCGCGTAGCCGTGGCCGTGACTCGATGGGATCATCTCGCGGAAGACGACCGCGAACATGGTCCCGGCGGCGAACCCCGCGGCGGCGGGAAAGATCCCGGAGACCATAGCGACGAGTCCGAACCCGACTGCCGCGGCAATGGGTTCCGGCACCGCGCCCGAAAGGGTCGTAAAGACGATCGTTTTGATCTTCGAGAGGCCGGCCCGGTCCGCAGGAACGGCCATCGCAAAGCCGTCCGGGACGTTCTGGACGGCGATAGCCACCGCCAGCGCGAATCCGACCGAGTCGAGACCGCTCGCGAAGGCGATACCAACCGCCAGTCCTTCCGGGATGTTGTGAATCGTAATCGCGCCGGCGATCAACACCGCCTGTCGCCAGTTCTCGACCGACCGGACGGTGGTCGGATCGGTGGTTCCCTCGGTTTCGGGCCCACGGAAGAAGAGGTGAACGTGGGGCAAGAGTCGGTTGACCGCCAGGAGCGTGACACCGCCGACGATCATTCCGCCGAGCACCTCCCAGACGCTTCCGAGTTCGAGACCGGGGACGATCAACGCGAACACCGCGGCACCGAACATGATGCCGGCCGCAAGCCCCATCGCGCCGTCGTAGGCCCGGTGACTGATCCGGTCGGTGAACAACACTGGGATCGCACCCAACCCGGTAGCCGCCCCTGCGCCGAGCGCGATGAGTCCGACCTCGAAAACCGTTACCATGGTCCCCTCCGACGGTCGACGCTCCACTGACAGAACCATCGCAGTATCGGACTCGTCGATAGGTCGTCTCGATGGTCCGGTCCACTGGCAGATGCCGGTATCATGATAGGTCTTGACGCGAAAGTTCTCACTGCAATCGGATAAGTGATCTCTAATGGAACTCTGGCTCCGGCGCGCACTCAGGACCGTTGGTGTGATCTTCGTGCTCGTAGTCGTTACCTCGATACTGTATCACATCGTTATGGTCGCCGTCGAAGGGCGAGAGCCGATCTTCGCACACAGTCTGCAGGTCGTCATCGAGACGTTCACTGGGACGGGGTACGGTTCAGACTCGCCGTGGGACACGACGATAGGCAACGTCTTCGTCTCCGCCGTCGATCTCGCGACCTTCCTGCTCCTGTTCATCGTCGTTCCCTACGTCTTCCGGCCGGTGCTCGAAGAGGCGCTCGGACCGGACGCTCCGAGGAAAACCGACGCGTCGGACCACGTGGTCGTCTGTGGCCTCGAACAGCAAAGCGATCGTCTCATCGAGGAGTTCGAGACACGGGGCGTCGAGTACGTCGTCGTCGCAACGGGCGAATCCGAGGCGCTGTCGCTGCAAGAGGACGGCATCTCGGTAATTCATGGCGATCCGACCGCCGTGGATGCGCTCCGGCGTGCAGGCCTCGACCGCGCCTCGGCCGTCGTCGTCGATACGGTCGACGAACGGACCGCAAGCGTCATTCTCGCCGTCAGAGAACTCGACGAGTCGATCCGGACTATCGCGCTAGTTGCCGATCTCGAGTTCGAGCAGCATCTGACCTACGCGGGCGCCGACAAGGTGCTGACTCCACGGGACCTGCTCGGGCGACGCCTCGCGGAGCGGGTCCTGAGCGAACTGCTCCCGGGACGAAGCGACTCGATTTCGCTGGGAGAGGAGTACTCGCTGCTCGAACTGAGCGTTACCGAGGAGAGCCAGATCTGTGGCTGTACCGTCGAAGAGATCGAGGCGATGGAAGAGCCCTCGGTGACGGTCATGGGAGTGTGGCAGGACGGCGAGTTCGTCGATTCGCCACCTGAAGACTGCCTCGTCGACGAGGACACGGTCGCGCTCGTCGCCGGGCACGACGACGACCTCGACGCCATAGAGACGGAGCCACGCGGGAGCAAAGGCGAGGCCATCATCGCGGGGAACGGGATCGTCGGATCGACGGTCAGAGGGGCACTCGAATCGGCCGGGGTCGAGTGTACGACGATCGACATCCAGCCGGCCGACGCGGTCGACGTTGTCGGTGACGCGACCGACGAATCGACGCTCCGCGCAGCCAACGTCGAGACCACGTCAGCCTTCGTCGTCGCGATCGGTGACGACGATCAGGCGATCCTCACGGTCCTCGTCGCCAACGAGCAGAACGCGGAGATGGATACGATCGCACGGGCAACCCACGCGGAAAACGCCTCGAAGCTCCGTCGCGCCGGCGCGGACTACGTCCTCTCGCTTCCCGAGATCAGCAGTCGGATACTTGCCCGTGAGGTGTTACACGAAGAGATCCTCTATTACGACCGACAACTGGAGGTCGTTCGCGTCCCGGGATCGGAGGTCTCCGGCCGGCGGATCGCCGACACCAGTATCCCCGCGCTTGACTGCACCGTCGTCGCTGTCGAGCGGGACGACGAACTGCTCACGGATATCTCGACGTCCTTCGAGTTCCGGGACGGCGACGACCTGCTCGTGGTCGGCAACGACGAGGCGATCGCCGCCATCGAGGGCGAGTGGGGCGAGCCGAAAGTTCGGTAGCGCGTCCGACCGACACTGCCCGGATCGGGAGCGGTCCCCCGGGACATCGTAGCGACACGCATTTTTGCACCCGGACGGACGTACCGGTATGGACCAGAAGCAGGAGCTGACGAGCGTCGACCTCGCAGCCCTCGTCTCCGAGTTCGGGGCGTACGAGGGGGCGAAAGTCGACAAAGCCTACCTCTACGGCGACGATTTTCTCCGGCTGAAGATGCGGGACTTCGACCGCGGTCGCATCGAGTTGCTGGTCGAAATCGGCGACGTCAAACGGACCCATCTCGCGAAGCCGGAACACGTGCCCGACGCGCCGGGGCGGCCGCCGAACTTCGCGATGATGCTCCGGAACCGGCTCAGTGGAGCCGATTTCGCCGGCGTCGAGCAGTACGAGTTCGACCGCATTCTGGAGTTCACGTTCGAGCGCGACGACGAGAACACGACGATCGTTACCGAGCTATTCGGGCCCGGCAACATCGCAGTGATCGACTCGAACCGTGAGGTCGTCGACTGCCTGGACACTGTCCGCCTGAAATCGCGGACGGTAGCCCCCGGCGCACAGTACGAGTTCCCGGACTCGCGGATCAATCCGCTGACGATGTCCTACGAGGCGTTCGTCGCGATGATGGAGGATTCGGATACCGACGTCGTCCGGACGCTCGCGACGCAACTGAACTTCGGCGGACTCTACGCCGAGGAGCTATGTACCCGCGCCGGCATCGAGAAGACGATCGACATCAGCGATGCCGACGACGACGAGTACGAACCACTGTTCGCCGCTATCGACGAACTCGCGATCGAACTCCGGACCGGCGGACTGAACCCGCGAGTGTACTACGAGGATACCGAGGGCGAGAGCAGGCGGCGCGTCGACGTGACGCCGGTCCCCCTCGAGGAGTACAGCCACCTCGAAAGCGAGGCCTTCGACACGTTCAACGCGGCCGTCGACGACTACTTTTACGAACTCGATCTGACCGAAGACGAGGAGAACGCGGGCGGCACCCAGCGGCCCGACTTCGAGAACGAGATCGAGAAACAGAAACGGATCATCGAACAGCAGGAGGGTGCGATCGAGGGGTTCGAGCAGGACGCCGAAGCCGAGCGTGAGAAAGCCGAGTCGCTATACGCACACTACGATCTGGTCGACGAGGTGCTCTCGACGATCCAGTCCGCACGCGAGGAGGACGTCCCGTGGGACGAGATCGAGGAGACGTTCGCACAGGGCGCAGAGCAGGGGATCGAGGAGGCCAAAGCAGTACAGCGGATCGACGCCGACGAGGGGTTCGTCACCGTCGATATCGACGGCACCGACGTGCGACTCGACGCGAGCGAAGGGGTCGAGCACAATGCGGATCGGCTCTACCGCGAGGCAAAGCGCATCGAGGGGAAAAAAGAGGGCGCGCTCGCGGCCATCGAGGACACGCGCGAGGCGCTCGAAGACGCCAAACAGCGCCGCGACGAGTGGGAGCGCACGGAGGAGCAGGGCGACGAGGAGGAGGAGGAACCGGGCGACCGCGACTGGCTCTCCGAGCCCTCGATCCCCGTTCGGAGTTCGGAGCAGTGGTACGAGCGGTTCCGCTGGTTCCACACGAGCGACGATTTCCTCGTGATCGGCGGGCGCAACGCCGACCAGAACGAGGAACTGGTCAAGAAGTATCTCGACAAAGGGGATCGCTTCTTCCACGCGCAGGCCCACGGTGGCCCGGTGACGATTCTCAAGGCTACCGATCCGAGCGAAGCGGCACGTGACGTCAGCCTCCCCGAGTCCAGCGAACGCGAGGCCGCGCAGTTCGCAGTCTCGTACTCGTCGGTCTGGAAGGACGGGCGCTTTTCGGGCGACGTCTACGCCGTCGATCACGATCAGGTCTCGAAGACGCCCGAGAGCGGCGAGTTCCTGGAGAAAGGCGGCTTCGCGATCCGCGGGGATCGGGAGTACTTCCGGGACGTCGAGATTGGCACCTGCGTCGGCATCACCTGCGAGCCATCGACGCGCGTGATCGGTGGCCCGCCGCCAGCGATCCGTGAGCACGCCGAGACGACCATCGAGGTCGAGCCAGGGCGATACGCACAGGGCGACGTGGCAAAGCGGATCTACCGGCAGTTTCGCGAGCGCTTCGAGGATACGTCCTTTGTCAGAAAAGTGGCCAGTCCCGACCTCATTCAGCACTTCCTTCCGCCGGGCGGGAGCCGAATCGCAGAGGACTGATCCGGGTCAGTCACTCGGGGGGCTGGTTCGGAATCCGGATGCAGACTGTCGTCCCAGTCTCGCTCACATCGAAGTCGAGTTCGCCGCCAAGAACGGCAACGAGCCAGCGAACGAGCCAGAGGCCAAGCCCGCTGCCGTGATAGAGTTGGGACTCGCCATCGGTTTCGAGCGCTTCGATCTCGTGGTCGGGGATTCCGGGACCGTCGTCGGAGACGACGAACTCGATATCCTCGTCGGTCCTGACCGTGATCTCGACGTGTGGCTTCGCCAAGTCGTTGTGCTCGATCGCGTTCTCGACGAGGTTTTCCAGGGCGACTTCCAGTTGTTTCCGGTAGGTGGCTATCGTGACCTCAGACTCGATCGTTGATACTATCGTGGCCGACGGGTATCGCCGATCGACTCGTTCGACGAGTCGTTCGACAAGGTCATCGACGGATAGCCGCTCGACTGCACAGTCGTCCGTCTTCAGATGGCGCTCGACGGAGTGGGCTTTCCGGCTGAGGTCGACGATCCCCTCCACCAGCGACTCTATCTCGTCGATCTGCTCGCGGCGGTGCTCCCCGTCGTCGGCGTCGGCTAGCTGACTGACGTGGCCCTCCACCACCGAAAGCTCGTTTCTGAGGTTGTGTCGGAGGAGGCGGTTCAGCACCGTAATCCGCTGTTCGCGCCGCTGTTTCCGGGAGATGTCTCGGTAGACGATGACGTACCCCATCACGTCGCCGGTCGGTCCTACCACCGACGACTTGCTCGTCCGGAGCGCCCGCCCGCGAAGTTCGATGATCGCCGGCACGTCAGTCGGGCCGTCGGCTCCCGTGTCGTGGACACACTCCAGCGGCTCGCCGAGATAGTCCGCCCGGTCACGGTTCAGCAGCCCGCATGCGCTATCGTTGATCTGTAGCACCGTGCCATCGGTAGAGATGATAACGACACCCTCCTCAAGCTGTTGAAGTGCTCTGTCCGCGCCGATCCGGCGGGTCGCCGGGACGAACTCGAACAGGTGGTGTCTGGCCGCCGCGTACGTCACAGCGATGCTCATACAGCCGAATCCGAGGGGTAACAGGGGCATCGCAGGATACGGTTCGAGCTGTAATACGTCGATCCCGGCGAACACGTACGGAGAGATCGATCCCAGCAAAAGCGCGAGCGCCTGCTCGGAGAACAGTTGATCGTACTCTGAAAGCGACCGATGCAGGAAGACGAGCCCGATCGGCGAGAGCGAGAACAGTGCAAGTAGCTGGAAGACGCCGATGGCGTTCGATTCCGTCGTGACGATCGGGACCTCGCCGGACAGGTCGACGAGCACCTCCGAGTAGACGAGGCCATGGGACGGCCCAGTTACGTCGACGAGGACTAACAACGCGAGCAGTACTGCGACGGCGACGCGGCCGCGACGAGCCAGCAACTCGGCCCGACCGGTGTATGTGAGGACGAACAGGAACCAGCACGCGACAGAGAGGGTCCCGAGCGCGAGTTGAAGATGTTCGAATAATACGAGTAGGTCCGGCGAGCGGACCGTCGTCGCCGTGAGAACGTACGTCATCGAGTACACCCCGACAAGGACGTTCATCGCTGTGAGATAGAGTGCACCAGGAATCGTCCGATTCCGGAACGTGTACGCGGCCAGCGTAAAGGCTGAGAGCACCACGACGACCAGGATCCAGACCCAGGCCGGAACGGCGACTAATTCATCCATTCCCGAGAGTCTGTGCTAGCGTTGGTTCGATGATAGTTTAGTGTGCCGATTGTGGCGGTTCTGCAGTCACGAATAACAGTTCACTTATCGCCGGAACGCCCACATTCGGGTATGAGAATTCAGGATCGCCATCGGGTCGAGGGGGGCCGCGAGCGGATGACGCTCGTCCCCGAGAGCCTCGACGACCTCTGGCATCTCCAGTACGTGCTAGAGCCGGGCGACCTCGTCGGCGGCGACACGACGCGTCGGATCCAGCGCAACGACGATCAGATGCGCGACACCGGCGGCGAGCGCGAGCACATGTATGTCACCATCGGCGTCGACGAAGTCGAGTTCCACAAGTTCTCCAACCGGCTTCGCGTGGCTGGAACCATCGAGGACTGCTCCCGGGAGGACCAACTCGGTCTGCATCACACGCTCAACGTCGAAGAGCGCGACGAGATTACCGTCGAGAAGCGATTCAAACCCGATCAGGAGGAACGGCTGCAGGAAGCGGTCGAGGCGACCGAAAACCCGGATGTCGCCATCGCGACCGTCGAAGAGGGACAGGCCCACATCCACACCGTCGAGCAGTACGGCACCGAGGAGTACGCCCGTTTCACCGGAACGACCGGGAAGGGAGAGTTCTCGCGATCGCGCGAGGAACTGTTCGCCGAACTGACCGACGCGCTCTCCAGGCTTGACGTCGACGCCATCATCCTCGCCGGGCCGGGCTTCACGAAGAAAGACGCCCTCTCGTACATCGAGGAGGAAGCGCCCGAAATCACCGAGCAGATCACGATGGTGGACACGAGCGGTGTGGGCGACCGGGGGGTCCACGAGGTTCTCAAACGCGGTGCCGTCGAGGACGTCCAGGCGGAGACCCGTATCGCCGAAGAGGCCGAACTCATCGACGAACTGACCGAGCGGATGGCAAGCGGTGCGAAGGCCTCCTACGGCCCCGAGAACGTCGCCGAGGCGGCGGAGTTCGGCGCAGTCGAGACACTGTTGATCCTCGACGACCGACTCAGAACCGAACGCAGTGGCGAGGGAGAATGGGATATCGACGCCGACGAAGTGATCACGCAGGTCGAACAGCAGGGCGGCGACGTAGTGGTCTTCTCCGGCGAGTTCGATCCCGGCCAGCAGCTATCGAACCTGGGCGGTATCGCCGCGCTCCTTCGGTACCGTCTGGAGTGAGAGCCCCCGCGGACCATCCATCCGATTGAACCGATACGGCCGCCCACTGTGCATCCCAGTCGCACGGCCACGGACCGTATTTATTCTCCGTCGTCGTGGATGGCGTATGGCAGAGTTCGACGTCATCGTGATCGGGGGAGGAACGGGTAACAACGTGGCTGCGGCCGCCGCAGATGCCGGACTGCAGACGGCGCTCGTCGAACCGGGACCGCTCGGCGGGACCTGTCTCAACCGCGGCTGTAACCCCTCGAAGATACTCATTCAGGCCGCAAACGCGGTTAACGACGTCAAAGACGCCGGGAAGTTCCACGTCGACGCGTCGCTCCAGGGCGTCGACCACGCGGCCGTCGTCGACGAGATGGACGACCTGCTGGGCGGCATCGCCGAGGACATGGCCGACCGATACCGTGAGAAAGAGAACCTGACGCTGTTCGACGAGTACACCGAGTTCGTCGACGACCGGACGCTCCGACTGGATGGCGAGGAGGTCACGGGCGAAAAGGTCGTCGTCGCAGCGGGAAGCCGTCCGATCGTCCCACCGATCGACGGCCTCGACGACATCGACTACCTCACCAGCCGGGACGCGCTCTACCTCCGGGAAACCCCGGAGAGTCTGGTGGTACTCGGCGGGGGCTACATCGCGGTCGAACTGGGCTACTTCTTCGAGTCGATGGGTACCGACGTAACGATCATCGAGATGATGGACTCGCTGCTCCCGCGCGAGGACAGTGAGATCGCCGAGACGTTCACCGATATCGCGGCCGATCGACACGAGGTCCACACCGGTCACCGCGTGACGGCCGTCGAGGACGTCGACGATGGGTACGCCGTTCACGCGGAGACCGAAGGCGGTGCAGAGCTAACCGTCGAGAGCGACGAGGTACTGGTCGCTCTTGGCCGGCGACCGAACAGCGACTCCATCGGTCTCGACCGGACGGGGATCGAAACCGACGACAACGGGTTCATCCGGGTCGACGAGCAGATGGCGACGACAGCCGAGAACGTCTGGGCGCAGGGCGACATCGCCGACAACTCGATGTTCAAGCACTCGGGCGATTACGAGACGCGTCACACGGTGGCGAACGTCGTCCACGAGGAGAAACAGACGATCGATCTCTCGGCGATGCCCCACACCATCTTCACTGAGCCACAGATCGCCGGCGTTGGGGCGACCGAGGACGAACTCGACGCCGAGGACGTCGAGTACGTCGACGGACGGGCCGAGTACGCCGATTCGGCGATGGGGCGGGCGAAGAAACTCGACGACGGCTTCCTGAAAGTGCTCGCCTCGCCGGATGGCGAGATCCTGGGTAGTCACGCGCTGGGCTACGAGGCCTCCTCACTGCTCCACGAGGTCGTCCTCGCGATGCGAACCGGCGCGACGGTCGAGGACGTCGCGGACACGATTCACGCGCATCCGACGCTGAGCAAGGTCGTCGAGGCCGCGTTCCACGACGTGTCGGCCTGACCTGCTATCGCGATTGGCGAAACTCGGTGGCCCGTTGCTTGCCGAGGTCCATCAACTCCTGAATGAACGACGGGGTTCGGTCGACCTTCGTGGAGCAGTGATACTCCTTCCCCATCGAGATGCGGTGAACATCGACCGTCGAGAAGTCACTTTCTGGGAGATGTCCCGCGTCGACCCATTCGTTGACGCGTTCGACGACTCGTAGCTCCTGGTTCAGCGAGATGTTGCCCGAGAGTTCGTTCCGTCGGTCGGCGATCTCTTCGAGCGTCTGTGGCTCGCCATCGCGTTCCTGTGGGTTGATCTGGATGACCCATAGCTCGTCCGGCTTTCGGTCCACACTGATGTTCAGGAGGTCGTCGATCGGCGGGTTCTGCGAGAAGAGGCCGTCCCAGTGATAATGCCCGTCTATTTCGACGGCCTCGAAGAGGTCCGGTACGGCCGCCGAAGCCAGCACCGCTTCCGGTGTCACCTCCTCGTTGGTGAACGTCTCGAAGATACCGGCGTTGACGTTGACGGTCCCGACGACGAGTTCGGGCGAGTCACGTCCGCAGAGGTCGGGGAGCGAATCGAAGTCGATGTGGCGTTCGAGGGTCCCCCGGATCTCGTCTTTGCCCAGTTCGGACCCGGGGATATCGTACGGGCTAGCCTCGAGCACCGGAACCCCCATACTCCGAAGGCGCGAGAAGCCGACGACGAGGCCGTTCAGCCACCGATCCGAGGAGTCCGACGCCGACAGGTCTTCCCAGATAGCGTCGAGGAGTTCGATCGCCCGGTCCTCGTCAGCCGTCACCATGCCGTACCACGTCGCGAGGGCGTTGAACGCGCCGCCGGAGGTGCCGCTGATCCCGACGAGTTCGTAGTCATCCTCCCAGTTCGCGAGCAGTTCCTTCAGCACGCCGGCAGTGAACGCAGTGTGGCTCCCCCCGCCCTGACAGGCGATAGCGATTTTCGTCGGCTCCGTTTCACTCATAGGTCGTCGTATATCCGCCGTCCCAGAGCATGTCGCCGCCGTTCAGATGTTTTCCGTGTTGCGAGAACCCGAAGACGAAGAGGTTCGCCACCTCGGCAGGTGTCATCATCTCCTTGGTCCGTGCCTGTCCGAGCATCACGTCCTCGACGACTTCCCGTTCGGAGATGCCGCGCTCGGCCGCAGTATCCTCGATCTGATCGACCATCAGCGGCGTCAGCACGTAGCCAACAGAGACCGAAAAGCCGCGGAGAGTCCCTTCGCCTTCGGCCGCGATCGCTCTCGTAAGCCCCTGTAGGCCGTGTTTGGCCGTAATGTACGCCGCTTTGTCCTGAGTCGCGTAGTGGCCGTGGACCGAGGACATGTTGCCGATCGCACCGACGCCGTCCGCGTTCGCCCGGATGTGTGGCATGGCGAGTTTCGAGACGAAAAACGGCGCCCGGAGCATGATGTCGAGCAGGAGGTCGTACTGCTCCATCGGGAACTCCGCGATCGAGGCGATATGTTGCATCCCCGCGATGTTGGCGACGTATCGGAGATCGCCGTAATCCGCCGCCGTCTCCACCATCGTCTCGACCTCGGCCTCGTCGGTGAGATCCGCTTCGATCGGGACGAACTCGCCACTCGCGTCGACTTCGGTCGCGATATCGGCCGTCTCCGCCAGTCCCGACTCGTCGATGTCAGCCCCGACGACGGTGAGGTCGTTCGCCGCCAGCGCGACCGCCGTTGCCTGTCCGATTCCCGACGCGGCACCCGTCACGATAGCGACGGTGTCGCCCGTGAAATGGTCGTCTTCGAGGACCAGGAAGTCGTCAGCTTTCAGTTCCGGTTCCGTGAGGTCGAAGTCACTGTCTGCCATACGCTATGATCACTACATCGGCCCTACCTATAATCATAGGTCGGGCGTGCGCCGAGGTGACACACGAGGCGTTTGCTACCCGCTTCGAGACCCCCACTACACCGCGAACTCGGTTCCCAGCACCACCACGCCGACGATAGCGAAGACGACGCCGAGGGCGGGCTCCGTCACGTCGCTTGGGACGTATTTCGAGACTCTCGTACCGATCGTCCCTCCGACGAGTACCCCCGGAATCGACCACGCGACCACGTACCAGACCGGCGTCGCCGAGAGGGCGTGGGACGACCGCACCGGCGACGCCATCGAACGCGCTAGCACCGCCGGATCCATGTAATGCGACGAGAGCAAGGACTCCGAGGACGCTGACCGCCCCGCCGAACAGTACGGATCGACGTTCAGTCATCGGTCTCGGCTTGGGGAGTCTGATACACGGCGGATGCCGTCCGTATTCGACTGCCCTCCATCGCCATCGGCCATCCCTGGGTAGCGTCTCCTGGGCCGGTGATCATCCGAATAGCTCTGTTACCCGCTCCTCGTCGGGCGTCCAGCCCACGAACTCGCCGCCCTCGAACGAGAGGTCCGCCGAGGCGACGTAGTTACACAGGCCGACGTAGAAGTCGATCAGCAGTCCGACGGCGACGATTTCGGAGGGCGAGTACTCGCGGGCAAACGCGTCGTGAATCCTGTCGGTGACCTGACCCGATTCGACGGCACGGGCGTACTGTAACAGGACGAACTCGGCGTCGTCGAACGGCGAGAAGTCGCCGCCGCCGATCGCCTGCATCTCCTCGGTCGTGACGCCCCTGTCGCGAGCGATATCGACGTGTTGATGCCACTCGTAGCGGGCATCGCGTGCTTTCGCGACGGTGAGGATGACGAGTTCTTTTCGCCGCTCACCGATCTGCTCGTACAGCGTGTCCAGGTACTCGAGCGTCGCTTCGAGCACCTCCGGGTTATGCGCCCAGACGCGGAAGATGTGGCGGTCCCCCAGATACTCGTCGGTGAACAGGTGGTGATACTCCTCCGGTATCTCGTCTCTGTCGAGTAGTGGTAGTCGTGACATAGTTCACCTCTGCTGGAGGATGGTCACTGCGGGTTCGTCCGGTTCCGATCTGTTCTACGCAAGGATGCCAGCCCCGAGGAAGGCACCGAGAACGACTCCGTACACGACGTGGACGACCCCGAAAGTGACCATCATGTTCCTGTCGGGATCCATTCCAATAACCGTACGCATCCAGAACACCATCCCCCCGATCATCAGGACGATGCCGTAGAGTAGGCCCAATCCGGCGGCGACGGCGAGCGAATCGAAGCTAAGCCCGACAAGCGGGACGCCGATAGCGAACACGACACCCGCGCCGATCCCGTACAGGAGGTGTAAGGCCATTCCCGGCATTGCGTACTCCTCGGGGTCGCCCCCGGCGAACTTCGCGACGAGACCGGCCGTCGGTGGCGGACCACCGTCGCTCAGTGTCGACATCAGCACAGTCATTACGATCGTTGCTACGAGGCCGCCGATCAGTCCAGCGATGAGTGAAGCCATCGTGTTCGGACAGACGCTATCCGACTAATTTAAACGACCCCGGTGATGCAGTTTCCATACACTGCCGCAGTTGGTTTTAATATGTACCTGGTTCTGAGTGCTGCGTTCTCGCGGAGAAAATGGGGCGCAGTCGCGTGACTTCGCAGGGCAGCGCTTACTCGATACCGAGATTTAACTCGATGATCTGTGAGAGCATCGCCGCGAAGTTGGTATCGACGCTCCAGATAGCGGTCTCTTCCCCGGAGTCGTCGAACGTCTCGTCGTCGGTCACACTCAGGAGAAGCGCGTTGCCATCGGCGAGCGCGATACGGCCGGCAGGGTTGTTCTCGTCGTACGGCATCGCTGGCTCGACGACGTCGATATCGGCGTCGTCAGCGAATATGGCCCGGATCTCCGTGGACTCGCTGATCACTATGACGGAGAGACCCTCCGTTGCCCTGTCCCGCAGTGTCTGCTCTATTTCGGGCGGCAGTAGCTCCTGGTCTCCGGCCCCGAACACGATCCGGGACTCCGCACCGTCGAGGACCTCTCGGACCCGGCCGTGGATCCGTTCACGGCCGCGAAGCGTCCAGATCGCCTCCTTTTCCTCCTGGCCGTCGTCGTGCTGGGACTGAACTTGCTCGACGTAGTCGAACGCCTGTTCTTGCTCCCGCTCGAACCGCGAGCGGAGCGTCTCTTGTGCCTCTTCGATCCCGACAGGTCGGTACTGGATCGGGTTGGATTGCTGTACCTCGACCAGACCGCGGTCGGCCAGCGCGTCGGCAACGCTGTACACCTGCGAGCGCGGAACATCCGTTATCTGATGGACGTCACGGGCGGTACCCTCGCCGAGTTTCTGGAGGGCGATGAACACTTTCGCCTCGTAGCTCGTCAGTCCGAGTCGTTCGAGCGACTCGATAGCGTCGGACTCGTTCATTTATCGGCACCTTCCCAGTCTTCGGGGAACTCCTCGGTCGTGCCGCCGTCGGTATCGGCCGTGCGGGAAGCCAGTTCGCTCGCGGCACCAGCCGCTGAGTCACCGGGTCCGGGATCACCCGCCGCTGCAGAGCCGTCATCATCGCGGTCGTCAGACGCCTCGATCTCTAGCTTCTCGGCGGGACCGAAGTGACGCGTCCACAGCACCAGTAACGATGGGAGGACGATCACGCTTCCGAGGAACGCGTAGATGATCGTCATCCCGGTGATGATGCCGAACTGCTGGAGCACCGGCAGGATGGCAAAGGCGAGCACGCCGAAGCCGCCGACGGTGGTCGCCGCGCTGCCGAGCAGCGCGCCGCCCGTACCGGTGACAGCGACGTCCATCGCATCCCAGGCGCTTTCGTGTCTGTCGAGTTCCAGAATGTACCGCTCGCTGATGTGGATGCTGTAGGCGACGCCAAGCCCGACAGTGAGGCTCGTAATCATCCCCGTCAGCACGTTAAACGGCATTTCGAGCAGATACATCGTCCCGAGGATCCAGCTCACCGAGAGCGCAACCGGGACGAGCGTTACGATGCCCAGAACCGCGCTCCCGTGTTGGATCCGGTAGATCACGGCCAGGAAGCCGAACACTGTGACGAGCGTCACCAGCAGGCTCTGGATGACGGTGTCGAATAGCTGACCCTGGATCACTTCGTTGACGACTGGGCCGCCAGTGGCTATCGCGGTCCGGGACTCGCTCTGGCCCGCGTCGTCGATGCCGTCCGCGACCGCTCGCATCTCGCTCGTCACGTCGCTCGTTGCGGCGTCACCGCGAATCGAGACCGATAGCAGGAGTGCCTCGTACTCGCCCTCGTCCGTCTGGTAGACGACGTTGGCCGCCTCGCTCGGCGCGACCTCGTACAGTTCGTCGTACACCGCCTCGATGTTCTGGTCCGGAACGCCGTCGCCGTCCGTATCCGCTGCAACGAACGTCTCGTTGAACGACTCGTTCCGGTCGGCGACCGACTGCATCGTTCCGATCGGACTTCGCGTGTCGCCTCCGCCAGTCGAGAGGGTCACAGCCGAGTCAGTCTCTGCCGCCTCCGCTTCCGCGGCATCGATCCGCTCTAACGTCTCCGCGTCGGTCGCACCACCCCTGACCAACACGTTCGCCTGCGTGTCCTGCCGGACGAAGTTCGCGTTGACGTACTCGAAGTTGTCCTTCGCAGTGTAGTCGCCGGGGGCGATCACGTCGGGGAGATCTTGCATCCAGTCCGGCGGGTCGTCGGCAAGGAAGTCCTCGTCATCGAAGCTAGTGCTGACCTGTGATCCGCCAACAGCACCACCAACGCTGATGACCAGCGCGAGCGCGATGACGACATATGGTGCCTTCCGCGCGAGAACTGATCCCGTCGAGAGCAGTTCGGTGAAGCGCCCGCCGCCGGTTCCGAACGCCTTCTTTTTGCGGTCGAAGCCCCACCCCTCGAGTTTCTCGTCGATCTCGATCTTCAGGGCGGGCATCAGCACGCCGAAGATCAGCAGCGCGGAGATGATGCCGACGCTGCTGACGATACCGAACTCCTGGATCGGCGCGACAGGGCTGACGAGGTTCGAGAGGAACCCGAACACCGTAGTGGCGGTTACCCACACGAGCGCGACGCCGACCCCGGTTAGGCCGACGGTCATCGCCTCTCGGATCCCGCCACGGCCGGTGTAACCACCGGCTTCCCGTTGCTCCCGATGGCGCATGAAGATGTGTATCGCGTAGTCGATCGAGAGCCCGATCAGTAAGACGGGAACGGCGATGAAGATCTGGTTGAACTGGATACCGGCCCAGCCCATGAACCCGAAGGTCCAGATCAGGACCGCGATGATGCCCACAGTACCCAGTAGAATGTCGACCAGGTCGCGGTAGGCGACCGCCAGCGCGACGACGACGAAGAGCAAGGCGAGCGGCCCAACGATTGCCAGCGACTCACCCATCGACCGGTCGATCTCCTCGCTGATCGCACCGAAGCCGAAGACTATCACTTCGTCTTCAGTTATCTGGTCGTCGCCGACCGACTGCATCGCGAGTTGGCTGTCGATCAGCGTGTCGGAGACGTCGCCAGTCTCGAAGTTGCCGGCCTGGGCGACCTCCTGTCGGACGAGCATCATTCGAGCGTCAGAGGAGCTACTGCCCGGTTCGTAGCCGGTCGGCATCAGTTGGAAGGCGAAGTCCTGGCCCTCCTCCGGATCGAGCACCGTCGTCGTGACGTTCTCGAACTCCTGGGCGTCCATTCCCTCGACGTGCTCGATCTGCTCGTCGAGCGAGGGTGTCGAGCCGTCCTGTAGCGCCTGCTGATCGGCTTCGAGTTGCTCGCCGCGTTCTTCGAGTTCGGCGAACTCCTCCTCGAAGACGCCAGCGGTACCGAGTTCGTAGACCTCGCCGATCGATTCGTCGATCTGCTCGATCTCCGCTTCGTTATCGGCACCCTGCTCCTGTGCGGCGACGAGGTCGTTCCGGTCGCTTACCAGCGAACGGAGCTGACCGACCGCGTCCTCGAACGTCGCCGTCTGGTCGTCATCCAGATCCGCGGTAGCGTCGTCGACGGCGGCCCCGATTTCGGATTCGATCCGCTGCTGTTCGGATTCGTAGGTCGCCTGATCTATTTCGCCGTTCTCGAACTGGCGTTCGACTTCGTCGAGTTCGGTCTGCAGTGCGCGGGTCTCGTTCAGTGCCGCTTCGAGTTCACCGGCACGACCTTCGAGGGCCGCAGTGTCGTCTTCTAGCTGCGCGCCGCGGGCTTCCAGTTCGGCGGCCCGATCGGTCTGAATCGACGTGATCGCGATCAGGTTCGAGACGCCCGTGATGGCGTTGTCTTCGGCCAGAGTATCAGTGATCTCCGGATCGTCCTGTATCGTCTGCTGATACTGGAGCGTCGACAGCACGGACTCTCTCGTGAGGACGTCGTCCCCACGAACGATTATCTGTACCCGTGTGATGTTCTCCTCGCCCGGCGGAACGAAGTTGTTGTCGACGTACTCCTGTGCGTCGACCTCGTCGTTCTCGCTCTCGAACTGGTCGAGCGACGATGACTGTTCGACCATCGCCGCGCCGCTTCCAAGAACCAGTGTTATCACCAGCATCACCGCGATAGCGGCTTTGCTATAGGTCGTTACGAACGATGCGAGTCGTTCGGGAAGACTCACAGCGACACCCCGTTTCGATCGTTTCCGTGAAAAATACTGTTAGTAGGATCCATACAACAGTCCTGTTGTTATTCGACTACTAACAACGTTTTAGATATAACCGTGTCGGTATCGGAGCATGACTCCGCCGTTCTGAAACCGTCCGGTAATCGCGTTACAACTGCCCGGTGAGCCGGTGGCAACAAGGAAAACACGGGGTGCAGATGGCTCCGTCGGAACCGGTTACTCGTCCTCGAACGGCGACCCCGCGGCCTCCGGTTCGTGGCCGTCGAGACTGATGATGTTCTCGCGGCCCACACGTAGCTTCGAAATCTCGCCCTCGTCTTCCATGTCGGACAGCAGCATACTCACCTTCGATTTCGACCAGCCAGTCTCCTCGACGATGTTGACCTGTTTCATCCGGCCGCCGTTCTCTTCGAGCAGGGTTACCACGCGGACCTCGTCGGTCAGGAGTTCCTCGTCAGGGACTGTCGTTTCGCTGCTCTGCTCGGCCGCCGCCGACTCCTCGGGCGGCGATGCGGGCGTTGCCGTCTCGGCCTCGGGCGACGAGAGCCTGTCGAGCACGCTACCGTTCCGTCGCCAGGCGACGATAGTTCCGATCCCGACGACAAGGACGACGATACCCGTCAGCAACATCAACGGATCGTCCTCACCATTCGTCGTCCCGTCCACGTCGCCGTCAGCATTCCTATCGTCCTGCACTGCATCAGCAGGTCGGAGGACGACCCGCGGGCGATTGTCGGTGAACGTCTCTTCGCCCTGCCAGGTCAGTGTCTCGCTATCGGTCAGATTCTCCCCGGAGAGTTGGGCGTTCTCGGGGTCGAACTCGGTAAACGAGAGCCCATCGCCCGCCTCGAAGACGATCCACTGGTTCTCGCCGATGTAGTGGCCTCCCTCGTAAATGTCGCCGACGATGACGCGGTCGTCCTGTTGCTTGGCGAAGCCGTCCCAGTAAAACGACATCCTGACGACGCCGATATCGTTGCCCTGGCTATCGCTCTCGATGGTGGCTTCGCGCTCGAAGTCCCGGGCGTTCATCTCCCGGTCGAGTTCGTTGTCAGCGTTCGCTACGAGCGTCTGTCCCTGGTCCTGAAAGTCGACGAACAGTTGATGATCGGGGTTCGAGTTGAACTCCTCCGCGAACGTCTCGAACTGATCCCGTTCCGCCTGGTCATCGAGATAGCGATCGGACTGGAACGTCCACTTTGCCGTGCCGTTCTCGTGAATCGTTATCTTGAAGCGCTCGACATCGACTTCGCCGGACTGTGCGAGTGAGAGATCGCCATCGGACTGTGCGAGTGAGAGATCGCCATCCGACTGTGCGGCGAGATCACTGTCGTATCCGGGCGACGCGGCGAGCGGACCGTCGTGCCCGTCCGTCGGCGTCGCCGCGGCCCCAGACAGGGCCATGAGAAGAGCGGCCCCAACCAGGCTTATCAGCAAAAGCCCGATGCCCAGCGATCGGTTCATACTGTATAAGAAGTACACGGGCCATACAAAAGACCTTGCGACCCATACCAGCGTATGGTAAGGCGTCACTACGGGGCGGGAGTAGCCTCAGGGAGCCAGACGGTTCTTCCGGTTTTTCATCTGGTCGATATAATGCTCGAAGGTGATCGGGCACCACTCCTCCGCGAGGTCGAGAATGTCCTCAGTCATGCCGCGGACCTCCCATTGGCTGTCTGCCGCAGCACGCATGTCAGCCACGTGCATCAGCATCCGGACGTTCAGCGACATCACCATGTTCACCTCTGTCCCGATCGGGAGGACAAAGCGGGCGTCCTCCGGGGGCATTCCCAGATCGAGCAGTTCCTGATAGTCCTCGACGGACTGACGAACCGAGCGCTGGAAGATCTCCTCGCGCTGTTCGACAGTGTCCTCGTCGACCTGCCCTTCCGTCTGGTTCCGGCCGACCCAGTTGGGATCGCTCGCAGAGGGCGGCGTGACGACCATCTCGCCGTCCTCGACGTCCGCCGGATCGACGTCGTCGAAGGCGACATACCGCATCGACTGGACGTCGAAGGAGACGTGCCGGTGACGGGTGATCTGGGCCATACACGAGCGGCTGATACCCTTGATCGCGAAGGTCGCCTGGGGATGCTCGAACGGGCCGAAGTGGCCGTGGTCGAGCAGGTGACCGATCAGCGTCTCCTTTTTGTCCTCCATCGAGTCGCCGCCGACCGATTCCATGATCTCCTCGAACGACTGGTCGCCGACGAATCCCGACATGTAGTCGTTGCGCGCGCCGGTACAGATGACCTCCTCCGGGCTCTCCGTAGCTTCGAGCAGTTGGACTTCCATACACACGTGGCTGGGAGGCAGAAAGATAACACTGCTGTTCTCCCACGGATTTGAAGGCTTCTCGCGAGCAGTATTCCATATGTCGTATCAGACCGCAACACCGGACGACGCCGAATCGGTACTCGACGACGAACAGGGCGGCCTGTGGTTTCTCAAGGGACCACTCGATACGGAGTCACTCGGCGTCTCCCTGCTCGAACTCGAACCCGGCGCAAGCGGCATGAAGCACGATCACATCGAGGACGAGATAGAGGAGGTGTACGTCGTGGTCGACGGCATAGTCGAAATCGAACTCGACGGGGACACCGAACGCCTCGGCGCGGACGAGGCGATCCGGCTCTCGGCCGACCAGACGCGACAGATCCACAACGTCAGCGACGAGCGAGCACGGTTAGTGCTGACGAGCGCGCCGGAGTAAGACCATCCAGCCGACAGGCCCAAACGCCGGGTACGCGTATCCACCCGGCATGGTGACCAATATCGCGAAGAGCGTACAGGCGTTCACGAGCAACGCGTTTCTCGTCTCCGGCAACCGGACAGTGCTCGTCGATACGGGCGCGAACTTCGACGCCGTCGCCGCGATTCGGGACCGCGTCGACGCGCTCGACGCCGTCGTCCTGACGCATACCCATCAGGATCACGTCGACAACCTCCCCGCAGTCAAGGAGGCGTTCGACGTCGAAGCCTGGGGCTACGATCCGGACCAGTTCGGCGTCGATGTCGAAATCGAAGACGAGGACAGCGTCCGGATCGGTGACGACGAGTACGTCGCACTGCACACGCCCGGTCACAAGAACGATCATCTCTGTTTCTACGCAGCAGGCAGGGAGAGGCTGTTCGCGGGCGACCTCGTCTTCCAGAACGGGAGCTTCGGTCGAACCGATCTCCCGGAGGGCAATAGGGAGCTACTGGTCGACAGCATCGACCGAGTGCTCGACCGCGTCGACGACTCGCTCGCGGAGTTATACGTCGGCCACGGCCCCAGCATCACGAACGAACCGTACTCGCACATCGAACTGTCCGCGAAGATGGCTCGTCAGCGGTGACGTCGGGGCTAGCTCTTTGATAGTTGCTGACGTAATCTACTCGTGAGAGAGCTAATGACTGGCAAATCACTGCTGATGATCGTCGGCGACTTCGGCGAGGACTACGAGATCATGGTACCGTTCCAGGCGCTACAGGCGGTCGGCCACGAGGTCGACGCGGTCTGTCCCGAGAAAGAAGACGGCGAGACGGTCAAGACGGCCGTCCACGACTTCCGTGGCGACCAGACGTATATGGAGTCGCGCGGCCACGACTTCCAGTTAACGGCGACGTTCGCGGACATCGATATCGAAGCGTACGACGGTCTGGTGCTTCCCGGCGGGCGCGCGCCGGAGTATCTGCGGAACTTCGAGCAGGTGATCGACGCCGTCCAGTCGTTCGACGAGGCGAACAAACCGATCGCTGCCATCTGTCACGCCGCCCAGATCCTCACGGCCGCGGACGTCGTCGAGGGGCGGACCTGCACGGCGTATCCGGCACTCGAAGCGGACGTCCGGGACGCGGGCGGCGAGTGGGCCGAAGGCGTCGCTGTCGACGGGAACCTCGTGACGGCCCAGGCGTGGCCCGACCACCCCGGCTGGATCGAGGCGTTCCTGGACGTGCTTGGCACCGAGATCGACCACGAGGAGCCGATGGCCGCGGACGACTAACGGAGCCGTACAGCAGAAGGGTCACTCGGCGACGGCGAGCAGTTCGTCGTAGGCGTGCGAGTAGGCATCCGCGACCGCACCCGGTTCGGTCCTTTTTTCGCCACCGAGCGCCGGTAGCCCGACGCTCGCGACCGGGTCGATCTGTGCGATGACGTCCTCGACACACTGTTCGAGCGTCCCCTCGCGGGCGCTGCCGCGGGCCGCTTCGCAGGCGGTCCCGTAGCGGTCACCGTCGTAGATCCGCGCACGAGCGGGTTCGACGACTGCGACGGCGTCCGCCGTAAACTCCTGCAGGGGCCGCGCGATGTCGCCGTAGGATTCGACGACCGCACGGTCGCGACGGTCGATCCGGGTCGCGACGGCGTCGAGCGCCGGGAGATGGCGCTTTCGCGTCACGTCGTTCAGTTCGTCGACCGTCGAGACGGTCGGCGCGTCCGCGAGCGGGAGCCGCTCACGAACCGGATCGGGCACGTCCGCGGCCCCGTTCCGTACGAACGCCCCTGCGACCCGGTCGAGGACGAACCGTCGGTGAGCGGCACCGATCAGCCCGCCGTCCGGGCCGGGCGAGGGACGCCACAGGCGGTGAATCGGGTTGATATCCTCCGGCACCACCTCGTCCGCGCTGGCCGCCGCGAGCCGTTTCGCGTCCTTGCCGTACAGCCGGCCGTCTCCGATGGCCCGCAGGACGTCATCCTGGTCGAACCAGTAGTCGTTGCCCGCGCGAGGCTTGAAGCCGGTGCCGTCGATCCGGTCGAGAAGTCCGGTCGAGAACGTCGTCTTGCCGGCGTCGACTCGATCGCTACCGGCGACGAGCAGCCGCATGCGCTACTCCTTGAGACCGTAGTAGCCCGGTTCGTCTTCCGCGCGCGGCTCCGCGATCACCAGATCCTCGGCGTGAACCATCACCCACGGGATCGCCCAGTCGAGCAGGACGTCCTCGGTCTCGGCCTCGATCTCGGCGTCGGGGTCGAGTTGCTGGAGCAATCGCGCTATCTCGTAGACGGTGTACATCTGCCCCGATTCGAGCAGGTCCTCGGGGGTGCTAAAGTCACAGGGAAACAGTTCATCGAACTCGGATTTCGGTACCGGCATAGCCGACGATAGACGGGTCGAGTGGGTAAATGGCGCGATTCGGTGCCGCCTTAGCGGTCGAGCGAGAGCGTGAGATCGTTCCCCTTGCTCTCGCCCGGGAGGATGTCACCGAGCGCGCCGCCGAACGCGGCGGCCGACCAGACGACGCTGACGTGACAGAGCGCCACCCACGGAGCCGACCAGTCGACACGGCCCCACAGCGTCATCGTGAACGCTGCGGTAAAAAAGGCGATCGAGAGGACTCCGGCCAGCCGTCGCGGGACGATGCCGAGGATCGGTTTCGAGCGTTTTACCTCCTGGATATCAGCCCAGTAGAGCAGCCCGATCGTCATCACGACGACAAAGGCCGCATTGGCGACGAAGAACGCCGGCTGGGTGACAAAATGGTCGCCGATGGCGAACACACCGTCCTCGACCAGCATGGGCAACGAGATCAGAATACTACCGACGAAGGCCTCGGCGATGTCCCGGCCGGTGTATTTGTCGATCTGCTTACCGAACGTCTTCCCGCCCGGAACCCGGTCTGCAAGCTGGATCGTGCGCTGTACGTGTGCGCGCTCGACCGGATCGTCGACCCTCTCTTCGAGCAGTCGGAGTTCGTCCATCAGGTCGGCGACGTTTGCGCTCTGTGGCAGTTCCTCATTGTCGCGAATGCCGCCATCGGAACGGGACGGCTCCTGAGAACCGTCTCCGGCGTTTTCCGAGGGGATCTCCGCTCCAGATCCTGAATCACTCATACCACATGACGGTGAGGACAGGTGTAAAACGTTGTGCATATTTGACAGTGAGCAGCAGGCGATTACGGACCATCCCCGTCAAACTTATATATGCCTCCGGCAAAGCGTCACTGTCCGATGCCCAAAGTCGAGATCAACGTGCCAGATCATCTGGATATGCAGATCACGCAGATGGTCGAGCAAGGCGAGTTCGTGAACCGTGAAGAGGCGATCGAAGACCTGCTATCAGCAGGCCTCAAAGCGTACAAGACCAGCGGTCCGTCTGACGATGACGAGCAGCAAGGATACGACGACGCACTAGAAGACGACGGGATGATGGGTCACGACGACGAGTACGTCTTCTAGACCGCTCCGCGCCGCGGCGAAGCGAGAGTGCTTTTACGGGTGAGGTATACCTGCTGGTATGGTCAGCGTCACAGTCTGGAACGAGTACCGCCACGAACAGGAGAGCGAAGCGGTCGCAGAGCTCTACCCGAACGGCATCCACGCCGTACTGGCCGAACTGCTCGAAGACGAGGGACACGACGTCCGCACCGCCACGCTGGACGAAGACGACCACGGACTCACGCAGGACGTCCTCGAGGACACCGACGTTTTGCTGTGGTGGGGCCACATCGCCCACGACGAAGTTGCTGAGGAGGTCGTCGACCGCGTCGTCGAGCGCGTGCGCGACGGCATGGGTTTTCTCCCGCTGCACTCCGCGCACTACTCCAAGCCGTTCAAGCGACTGATGGGAACGAGTTGTTCACTCAAGTGGCGCGAGGTCGGCGAGACCGAGCGGCTCTGGACGGTCGAGCCAGGGCACCCGATCACTGCGGGACTCGACGAGTCTATCGTCGTCCCCAAGGCAGAGATGTACGGCGAGCGCTTCGACGTCCCACAGCCCGACGCGCTGGTGTTCGTTAGCTGGTTCGAGGGCGGTGAAGTGTTCCGGAGCGGTGCCTGCTATCGCCGTGGCAGCGGCCGGATCTTCTACTTCCGGCCCGGCCACGAGGAGTATCCGATCTACTTCCAGGAGGAGATCCGACAGGTGCTCGTCAACGCCGTCGAGTGGGCGGCACCGACAGAGGGACCCGAGCCATACTTCGGCAACACCGATTCTGCCGAGCCGATCGAGTAGGGCGGGCGGTCGGAGGCGGCGAACTCAGTCGAAATCCGGCAGATCGTCGGGCGCATCGTACTCGGCCTCCCAGTCGATGTAGTCCGTCTTGAGCACCTCGGAGATGGTCTGACCGAACTCGGTCATCGCGGCGTTGATTCCCGACACGGTCCCCCAGGAATCGAGGTCGGGGTGGTACTCCTTTTCGCGCCAGTCCTCGGGGATGCCGGGCGCGTTGTAGCCGACGCGGTCCGCGAAGTCGTCCCAGAAGAAGTCGAAGGCGGCGAACATCCCGAGTTCGACCGCGATCTCGTACTCGTCTTCGTCGAGGTCAGTGTGCTCGGCCCACTCGTCGAACCCGTCGGTCCACGCGCCCTCGTGCAAGAACGTCTCCAGGTCGTTCCGCCGGTACTCCGAGTCTTCATCCAGGTGATCGTCGTCGTCGTACTTGTCGGGGACCTGTTCGCTCAGTTCTGGTGGGTCCGGTGGGTCGACATCGAGAGTCATACTGACGGGTAAGAGCGTGGAGGGAATAAGGGTCCCGCAGACGGCCGCGGATCGGGCGCGATCAGTGCTGGTGGAGGGGTTGGCGCTCCATCTGCTGGCGCAACTCGGCGAGCGTCGATTTGTCGACGCCGCCGTCGAACTGCGCGATCAGGGTCAGTACCTCCGGCTTCGGCACTTTGACGCCACCCTTTTCGAGCACGTCCTCGGGCCGCTCGCGGAGTTCGCGGATCGTCCCCACGGCAAGCAAGTACGGAATCGCCCACGCGGCCAGCGTGTTGCCGCGATGTTCGGGCAGCGCTTCGAGATAGACGAGCGCGTCGTCGAGATAGCCCGCGGCCCGGTCAGTGACGCGCTCGATTACGGTCGTCACCTCGTTGACGTTGTCCGCCTCGCAGACGGCCTCTTGCTCGACGCCCTGTTCTCGCAGCCAGTTGGCGGGCAGATAGACGTTGTTCTCCTCGTGATAGTCGTCCGTGACGTCTTTCGCGACGTTCACCAACTGGAGCAGGAGGGCGAACGAGCGGGCGTTCTTCTGTAGTACCTCGGTCTGTCTGGGGTCGGTCCCTCGCGTGACGAGGTTCGTAATCAGTTCGCCGACGGTGCCGGCCGCGTACCAGCAGTACTCTTCCAGTTCGTCGGCCGTTTCGATCCGTAGCCCACCGGTGTCGGCGTGGCGGTCGACGAACGTCGCCATCCCGCCGACCAGTTCGCGCACCGGTTCGCGGATGGCTTCCCTGTCCTCGCCGGGCAGGTTCTCGAACGTCCGGACGATGCGGGGAGCGTTGGCGACGACTGCCCAGTCGTCCTCGTCTTCGCCGGGGTCCTCGGGGATCCACTCGGCGACGTCCTCGGTGAACTCGTGGACCGTCACGTCCGAGTCGGCCTCACGAGCGATCGCGTCGTTGTACTCTTCGAGAAGGGCCTGCTGGATAGTCGGCGGGATATGGCCGGCGTCTTCGACCGTGTCCGCAACACGGCAGAGGAGATAGCCGACGCAGATCCGCGAAGCCATCGGCTCGTCCAGCACGTCGATCGTGATTGCAAACGTTCGCGAGACGTCCGAGACGGCGTCGAAACACCAAGCCAGGTCCTCGTCGAACGTCACCTCTTGGGTGTCGTTCATCCTCGTAGTAGTTTCCTTAGACTCCGGGGATAAAAAGGTCTGAGGAATTCCTCCTGACGCCCGGAGCGGGCGGCCCCACCGCCCGCAGATTATAAATGGTTTTTCAGGATAGTTTTGCGACGAGCGGGCACTGTCCAGTTCCGGATGTGAGAAGTGAGCAGATCGTACTCTGTCGGCCTACTCGCTCAGTGCTGTGGCCAGTTCGTGCAACGAGTCGATCGTCAGATCGGGTTCGCCGTCGAACGGTTCCCACAGTGTTGCCTGCCGATCGACCCGGACACCCTGCATCCCCGCGTGCTGTGCGCCCATGACGTCGAACCACCCAGCCGTCACGTGTGCGATCTCGTCGATCGGTGTTCCCGTCCGAGCGGCAGCATGGCGATAGAGTTCGGCGTCGGGTTTGAACATCCGAACCTCGTCGGCACTGATCGTGTCCTCGAGCACATCACCGATCTCGGCGTGTTGAACCAGCGACGACAGCATCGCCGGATTACCGTTCGAAACGACGTAGCACGCGTATCCGTCGTCACGGAGCCGTTCGATACCGTCGCGAACGTCGTCGAATACATCGAGTTCGTGATACACTGCCAGGATCTCATCTCGCTCCTCCTGTGAAATATCGGCATCGTGGACGTCGAGTGCGTACTGCAGCGCGTCACGAATCATCTCGTAGAACGGCTGATACGCATCGATCTGGTTCGCGACGAACGTGTACTCCAGTGATCGTGCACGCCACAGTCTCGAAACGGGTTCAGGATCCTCGACGCGGTCAGCGAGTGCGTTCTCGGCCGCATCCACGTCGACGAGCGTACTGTACGAATCGAACGTAATCGTCGTAACGCGCTCGGGATCGAACGTCATCACGGACTACAACGGGTGCCCGAGTGATAGTCCTCGATCTTCCACGTCCGTGTGCATTGGTTACAGAAACCGTGAAGTAGGGGGGCACGAACCTTCGAACATGGATTTCGCGCTCTCTCAGGAACAACGGCAGATCGAGGAGATGGTGACGGAGTTCGTCGACGAAGAGGTCGTCCCGCGGGCGGCCGAAATCGACGAGGCTGACGAGTTCCCGCGCGAACTGCTCGACGAAATGGCCCAGCTCGGCCTACTGGGCATGCCGTTTCCCGAGGAGTATGGCGGGGCCGGACTCGACTACCACAGCTACGCGCTTGCGCTCGCGGAGATCAGTCGCGGGAGCGGTGGTCTCGGAACCATCGTCGCCGCCCACACCAGCCTCGCGGGCAACATGCTCTACGAGTTCGGCGACGAGCGCCAGAAGGAGACGTATCTGACACCGCTGAACGAGGGCCGGGACATTGGAGCGTTTGCGCTCTCGGAACCCGGCGCGGGCAGCGACGTCCCGGCGATGGAGACGACCGCGATGGCCGAGGGCAACGAGTACGTACTGAACGGCGGGAAACTATGGATCTCGAACGGTTCGGTCGCCGACACCGTCGTCGTCTTCGCGAAGACCGACGAGGACGCCGGCAACAAGGGGATCTCCTCGTTCGTCGTCCGCCCCGACGAGGACGACGGCTTCCACGTCGAGGGGACCGAGCACAAACTCGGCGACAAGGGCTGTCCAACTGCCGAGTTACGCTTCGACGACCTGCGGATCCCCGCTGACCGCCGACTCGGTGCGGAGGGCGACGGCTTCGTGCAGGCGCTCAAGACGCTCAACGCCGGCCGGATCACCATCGCGGCCCGCGGCGTCGGCATCGCACAGGCCGCCCTCGACGCCGCGGTCGAGTACGCCAACGAGCGCGAGCAGTTCGGCCAGTCTATCGGCGAGTTCCAGTCGATCAAACACAAGATCGCCGACATGGACACGAAACTCCAGGCCGCCAGACTGCTAATGCACCGCGCGGCCGACCGAAAGATCCGCGGCGAGGACTACATCAAACAGGCCGCACAGGCGAAACTGTACGCCAGCGAGGTCTCCCGGGAGGTCGCCAACGAGGGCATCCAGATCCACGGCGGCTACGGCTACACGAAGGACTTCCCGGCCGAACGGTACTACCGAGACGAGAAACTCAACGAGATCTACGAGGGTACCAGCGAAATCCTGCGCAACACCATCGGTGATCAGGTGCTCGAGGGCTGAGCTAGCTGCTCGTCCATCCACTCGAACTGTCGCTCGACGCTCCGGCGACCCGGCTCCGTCAGCGCGTAGATGTCGTGGAGCCCGTCGGTGTGTTCCTCGACGAACCCCTTGTCGACGAGCTGGTCGAGCGCGCCGTAGAACCGCCGGGGCTCGAACCGCCTGTCGTATCGGCGCTCGATCGCCGTCTTGAGCGCCTGTCCGCTCCGTTCCTCGCCGTACAGCAGAATACAGAGGTCACGTCGGAACCCGCTCTGGAGCCACTGGCTCATACCCAGTAGCAGTCGCGGCGGCCGCTTTGGCGTTCCGGTTCGATGGGGCGCACCCGAATCCTCGCGGCTTCCGGAACCGACAACTTCGATTAGGGGCCGTCCTAACGCCCGGGCATGAGCGACGCCACAGCCGAGGCCGGCAACATCGACGCCGAGTACTACACCACCGACTCCGAGCGCGTGCTGACGTTCGACCGGGACGACCGCAGTGCTGCGATCGCACAGAACATCGAGGGCTACGCGATGCTGAAAGTTCGGCCGAGCGAGGACGGCGACGAGCTAGAACGCTACTACGGCTTCGACATGGCGCTGGATCACGCCGCAGAACTGCTCGGTGCGTCGCCGAACGACCTGCCGATCCCCGACGCTGCGAGCGACATGGGGATGTGATCAGTTGACGAGCAGGTAGACGAACAGGAAGAGGAAATAAACCAGGACGAGCGTGCCAAGCACTTTCAGTCTGAACCGACCGATCTCGTCGTTCTCTTCGAGATACGCGTCCTGGAACGCCTCGCGTTCCGCCTCGTCGATCAGATCCGGGTGATCCAGTCCGAGATGCAGCGTGCGGTAGCGTTCGGTTCGGAACGGTCGGTCACAGTACGGACACCGATATTCGGTGGCGTCATCCGGCACCTCGATGTCGACGGCTGTGACCTCCTCCATTTCTGATTACAGGCTGGCTCCGATGTAGAGCACGACGACGAGGAACACCCAGACCATGTCGACGAAGTGCCAGTACATCGAGACGGTGCTCACGGAGACGTGCCGTTCCGCGGAGTACTGGCCTCTGAGCGCCCGTACCAGGACGATTCCCATCATGACGATTCCCATCGACACGTGGAGGCCGTGAAGCCCCGTCAGTGCGAAGAAGCCGTTGGAGAACGCGCCCTCGAAGAAGCCGTAGTTGTAGTGGACGATGAACTCGTAGTACTCGAACGCCCAGCCACTCATGAAGATCAGGCCGAGCAGGATCGTCGCGCCGAACAACTGAATGAATCGCTTCCGGTTATCGTTGAGTAACGCCACGTGAGCGTAGTGGATAGTCGCACTACTGGCCAGCAACACTGCAGTGTTGAACAGCACGACGGAGTTCAGCAGTGCCGGCACGCTCCCGAAGTCGCCGGTCGGCCAGCTACCGACCCGGATAAAGAAGTAGTAGACGAACAGTGCGCCGAACGTCGCGATCTCGGACCCGAGGAACGCGAGCATTCCCCACCGAAGCTTCGCTTCGTTTTTGATGTCGGCTTCGCGGTTCCAGAAGTCGGCGACGAAGGCGTGGTAGAGCCAGCCGTAGATGCCGCCGAGGAAGATCAGCGCGCTCAGGGCAAAGAGGCTGCCACCGATCATCTGTTCGCCGAAGATGTAGATGGCGGCCGCGATGTAAAAGCCCGATCCGCCGATCGCCGTTATAAAGGGCCACCAACTCGCCTCCCCGAACCCCCTCGGGAAGTCTTTCACCGCCGGGAGGTGGTGCCCGTGGTCGTCCGCTGTGTCGTCGGCTACGGTCATACAGAGGGATTACAGTCGAACTACTAAAAATCCATCCAACCGTGCCGGTAGGTAGCGGGCCGAATAGAGGGTGACCACCGGGGAGGTCAGAATCGTTGCTGTGGCCGGTAGTTCGCACTCAGTACGCGGCCGACGTAGAGGACGACTGCCACGAGCAGGCCGACGAAGACGAGTGACCCGACCAGAAGGTTCGGGATGTTCGCTACCGCGCCGGGTGCAAGCGAGTAGATACCGACCGCGGTCAGTACGCCGACGAGTGTCCAGAGGACGCCGACGAGCAAGCGGAACCACCACTGGTCGCCGAGGTCAGTACCGGGATTTTCGAGCGCTCGATGACTGGTCATGTCTTTCACTCCGTGGTTAGATATACCACCACTAAAAAGCGGGTGTAGTTCTCAACCGTCGGGAACAGAGTCGGGAGCAGTGGGCCGTTCGATAACCCAGACGAGCGCGACGAGCGAGGCGACGAAGGCGAGCATCGAGAGCTCCTGCGACCAGCCGATCGCCTCGACGGTCGCGACCGAGCCCCCCGCGACAGAGGCAACGAGTACCGCGAGCACCGAACCGCTACAGCTAACGCAGCTAAACAGGCCGACCAGACCCACCGAGCCCGCACGGAGTGAGCTACCAAGCGTGACGGCGACGAGATACGCCAGCCCGAGATAGCCGATCACCCGAAACGGGACCAGCGAGACGCTGGCCACGGCGTGGTCGTAGATGAGTACCGGTCCCCACCCGGGAGGCAGGCTGTGGACGGAAAGACCGCGTCCGGTACCTCCGATCGAGACGAGCCCGCCCAGCCACGCGAGCACCAGGAAATATCCGCTCGCGAGCACGGCCGGGAGCCCTGCGAGGGGCGACGAGCGTCGCCGGGCAACCGCGACGACGACGAGTGTCAGATTGATCCAGACCAGCGGGTAGCCGAGACGCCCTACGGACAGTCCAGCCGACCCCGACGCGCGGACGTACGCCAGCACGGCGGCGACTTCGAGCGCGAGGACGGAAATACCACCGCCCACGAGCCAGTAGAGCGTCCCCCGGCCGATCTCGCGGTCGAATACTGGTGACTGTGCCATGAGCGTTGTCAGGAACCCGTGTTCGATTCGTCAGCCTCCGGAAACGTTCCGTAGAGGATGAGGACGGCGAGATAGATGGCACCGATAGCCATCGCGGCCTCCGCGGAAATCTCGATGTTCACGAACGAAAGCAACGTCCGTAACTCGACGAGGATCGGGATGCTGAATCCGCTCAGGATCAGGAGTCCGGTCTTCGAGATGCGGCTCATCTGAGTACCTCCAGCAGTGTCGACAGGTCGACGCTAACCGGGAACGCCTCGCCACCGAGACCGAACAACCCCCCGTCCCTGACGATGCTCGCGATCGGGAGCGAGTACGCGAGAAGCACCAACACGACGGCAATCGCGGTCCAGAGCCTGATGTTGTCGAGCACCTCCGGCGAATCCTCGGGGCCGGACAGGGCCGGCGGTAGCGTGCCGTCGACCGGGTCCTCGACGCGGCGGCCAAGTGCAGTGATCAGCACGTTCCCAAGGAAGAGGATGAGGGAGAGGAACAACAGCGTACCCCCGAGCGCGATCTGTGCGTCGAGTTCGCCGACCGTACCGATAGCCGCCTCGAAGGTAACCTCCCGGTACTGGGGTTCGGCGGTCCGTCGGGGAACACCGAGCAGTCCGGCGCGGTGCATCGCGTTCGACATGAACGTCATGCCGATGAACCAGAGCACTACCTGGAAGAGTCCGATCGACCTGCTGTACAGCCGAGAGCCGGTTAGCTGTGGCAATAGCCAGTAGGTGCCGGCCATGAACGTCAGGGCCACCGCGGTCCCAACTGTCAGGTGGAAGTGGCCGGGCACCCAGAGCGTGTTGTGGATGAGGTAGTTGATGTTCATCCCGGCGTTGATCATCCCGCTGAAGCCGCCGGCGGCGAACATCAATCCAGCGAGCGCCATCCCGGTGAACGCAGGATTACGCCACGGGAGGGATTTGAGCCAGCCCAGTTTCCCGGTTCCGCCGCGCTGGCGTGCGCCGTGTTCCATGCTGGCGACGACGGTAAAGGCGGTGAGCAGGCTGGGCAACAGCAGAAACATGGTATTGGTCATCGCGATGAACTTGAACCCTTCAGCGATACCCGGGTCGACATACTGGTGGTGGATCCCGACAGGCGTCGAGAGCAACAGGAAGAGGACGAAGACGACGCGTGCAAGCGGGTCGCTGAACAGCCGACCACCGGAGAGCTTCGGGAGCACCGTATACCACAGCAGGTACGCCGGCATCAGCCAGAAGTAGACGACTGGGTGGCCGAAGTACCAGAACAGCGTGCGCGTGAGCAGCGGATTGACCGTATCGATCAGTCCCAGTGACCACGGAAGCAAGAACAGCAGTATCGAGAGGGCAACGCCGAGCGTCGAGACGTACCACATAATCATCGTCGTCAGCACCATGAACGTCTGGAGCGGGATGCGCTCGTCGGGATGGTCCTGTTTCCAGGCCCACCACGAGCGGAACCAGTCAGCGCCAGCCAGCCACGTCCCGATGACGAATATCGTCAGCCCGATATAAAAGAGCGGATGGGCCTGTAACGGCGCGTAGAAGGTGAAAAGCACCGCGGCGCTCATGTCGATCGAGTCGAAGAAGCCGGCGAAGATCGGAATCGCCACGAACACGGTTCCCAGACTCATCAGGCCGTACCACGACCACGTAAACCGGATGTCTTCGACGGGCCGGTCGAGACTCGACGTCACCGCCCACGTGAAGACGGCGACGAGGAAGAATATCGTGAACGTGATCACCATGAACACGCCGTGACCGGTGAGTACGTCGTAGTACTTCGTCGAGTCGATGATCCGGACGAAGTCGGTGCGGTGGAGCGTCTGGATGATGCCGAAGACGCCGCCGATAAAGAGCGCGACGAAGGAGCTATACATCGCAGCACGGACGACCCGCGCTTCCTGAGGAAACCGATCGACGAACGCGCTCATTGCTCGCCCTCCTCGAACTCCTCTTCGGGGACTACGTGGATCTCGCCCTCCATGCCGTGATGGCCGGCACCGCAGTACTCGTTACAGAGGAGTCCGTACTCTTCGGATTCCTCGAACTCGATAGTCATCTTCGAGACCTCGCCCGGAATCACCATCGTGTTCACGTTCGTCCCGACTACCTCGAACCCATGGATGACGTCCGGCGATGTAACGTATAACGTCACCGTACTATTCGCGGGCACCACCAACGGATCCGGGTTGAACCGGTACTGCTCGGCGACGACGTACGCCTCGTACGTTCCGTCGTCCATCTCCTCGACGCGCGGGTCCGAGAACCGCTCGTCCTCGTCCAGCGAGTCCGGATCGATCGTCGACTCGTCGTCGTCGATCATCGCGATACCCAGCCCGACCGCGCCGTAGGTAACGGTTGCGATGAATCCGACGATCAGCACCATCGAAGCGGCAAGCCAGAGTTTCTCGTAGGTGTGAATGTTCATGCTACTCCGATCACCGTCGGTCCGTTCTCCGCGAACTCGATGAAGTACATGAAGAACCACATTATTGCGAGGATTGCGAAATATATCACAATCAACGTGAGCGTTCCGACGGGATCGAACTCGTCGTGAGTGATCTCTCGCTTTGATTCCTCCGCGGTCATATGACTCCTTTAGAAAGCACCCCATGTCGTTATTGTCGGCCATTCTCGGCAAGTGAGTGCCGGCCCAAAATTTATAAATATTAACCCAAGATTTGGGGGTATGACTCTGCCTTTTCTCACCCCTCGTCGTGGTGTAGCGATCGGATTACTTGCCATTATCCCGGTGCTGGTGTTCGCGCTTGGCAAACCGAGTCTGGCCGGATTCGTCGCTGTGGTGAACGTATTCATTATCGTCGGCGCCCTGTACATCGCGATGCGACCAGTCGCCAGCGACCACCACGGTTCCGAAGAGAGCAGTCACGAGTCGACGTAGCCCGCCGATGACCGCCAGTATCGGACCGCTCTGGACTGCAAAATCGACAGCGTTCGACGTGACGGGGGGGCTCGAAGCGATGCCGGCAACTCTGGGTAGCGTCGACGTCGAACTCGGCGTCTTCTTGCTCGTTGGCCTGCTCGCCGGTGCACACTGTCTGGGGATGTGTGGCCCGCTCGTGACAGCCTACGGCGACCGGGTCTCGGCAGGCACGGACGCCCGGCGCTCGGATACACTCACGTGGTTCGAGGTTCGCCAGCACGGACTGTTCAACGTCGGCCGGACGATCAGTTACGCCTTCATCGGCGGCCTGTTCGGCCTGATCGGCGCGGCGGCGTTCGCCTCGGTCGAGGCCGTCTCGGTCGCCGGTGACACGATCCGGGGGGCGACCGGACTGCTCGTCGGGGCGGCAATCATCGTCACTGGTATCTACTATCTCCGGGGGCGACATGGCCTGCCCGGGGAGCGGATCCCGATCGTCGGTGCGGCGTTTGGCCGGGTGAGCGGCGCACTGATGCGCCGCGTCGACCGACTGTCGACCTCGACCGGAATCGTCGGCCTCGGCGCGGTCCACGGACTGTTGCCCTGTCCGATCATCTACCCGGCCTATCTGTACGCCTTCGCGCTGGGTGACCCGGTCCGCGGGGCGCTCGCACTGGGCGTTCTCGGCCTCGGAACGATTCCCACGCTGTTTCTCTACGGGACGCTGATCCAGACCGTCTCGGCGACCTCGCGCCAACGCGTCCACCGCGCGCTGGGCGCTGCGTTCATCCTGCTGGGCTACATACCGCTCTCACACGGCCTGATGCTGTACGGTATCCATCTACCGCATCCGCCGCTGCCACACTACCAGCCACTCTGACAATGCACGGAGAGACGACCGGCCGAGGATCGCAGACCGAACCAGACGCCGAGTGTCGGCTCTGTGACCTGCCCGTCCCCGCCGATCCGATCACCGACCCCGACGTCGACGGCGAGTTCTGCTGTCGGGGCTGTCTGGCGGTCCAGCGCACGCTCGGCGACGCCGATGTCGAGGAACTGCGCGAGGAGGCCGGGGCGGACCCCGACGACGTCGAGGGCGAAGAGGTGTATCTCGCGGTCGACGGCATGCACTGCTCGACCTGCGAAGTGTTCTTGGAGAACCGGGCAGGCGACATCGACGGCGTCGAGGCGGCGCGAGCGAGCTATGCGACCGACACCGTCCAGCTAACCTACGACGCCGAAAGCGTTTCCCCCGACGAGCTACCCGACGCCATCTCGGGCGTCGGCTACGAGGCACGCCCCAGAAAGGACCACACGGACGGCACCGACGAGAGCGACGCGCTGGTCAAGTTCCTGCTCGGCGGCGGACTGTTCGGCATGATGGTGATGCTGTGGTACGCAATCTTCCTCTATCCGACCTACTTCGGCTTCGATCCGGTGGTCGAACTGGGCGCGTTCGATAGCCTCTATATCTACGCGAACATCTGGCTCCTGACCTCGCTGATCCTGTTTTACACGGGCTATCCGATCCTCCGCGGCGCGTTCGTCAGCCTCCGCGCCCGACAGCCGAACATGGACCTGCTGGTCGCACTCGCAGCGACCGGCGCGTATACGTACAGCACCATCGCGATGCTCGCCGGCCAGTCCGACCTGTACTTCGACGTGACCGTCGCAGTCGTGCTCGTCGTCACCGCAGGGAACTACTACGAGAGTCGGATCAAGGAGCGCGCCGCGGGCCTGCTCTCGGATCTGACCCAGCTACAGGTCGAGGACGCCCGGCTTGCGGCGAGCGGCGAGCGGGTACCACTCGGCGAGGTCGATCCGGGCGAGGAACTGCTCGTCCGACCGGGCGAGCGCGTCCCGCTCGACGGTACAGTGGTCGAGGGAAGCGCCGCCGTCGACGAGGCCCTGATCACCGGCGAGTCCATGCCGGTCGAGAAAGCCCCCGGTGACACAGTGCTCGGTGGGACGGTCGTCACCGACCAGCCACTGGTCGTCGCAGTCGGCGAGGAGGCCGCGAGCACGCTCGATCGGATCGTCGAACTGCTCTGGTCGATCCAGAGCACGCGCCCCGGCGTCCAGCGTCTCGCCGACAGGCTTGCGACGGTGTTCGTCCCGGCAGTCGTCCTGCTCGCCTCCGGGACCGCCCTCTGGTTGCTCGCGACCGGGTCGGCGTTCACGCCGGCTATGCTGACTGCGCTGACCGTGCTGATCGTCTCCTGTCCCTGCGCGCTCGGGCTCGCGACGCCGCTCGCTGTCGCGTCGGGCGTCCAGTCGGCCGCAAAGCAGGGCGTCGTCATCGCCGCCGAGACGGTCTTCGAGGACGCGCCCGACGTCGACGTCGTCGCCTTCGACAAGACGGGGACGCTGACGACCGCCGAGATGACCGTCGAGCGCGTCGACGCCGACGATCCCGAGCGGGTGCTCGCCCGTGCCGCGGCCGTCGAACGCCTCACTGACCATCCGGTCGCTCGGGCCATCGTCGAGCACGTCGGCGGGACCGAGAGTGCGGACTCGCTTCCGGACGTCGACGAGTTCGAGCGCCACGCCCGCGGCGTGACCGGCCGCGTCGACGGCGAGCAGGTCGTCGTCGGCCACCCGCTCCTGTTCGAGGAGCGCGACTGGACCGTTCCCGACCGGTTCGCGTCGACGATCACGGCGGCCCGCGAGCGCGGGGCCGTCCCCATCGTCATCGGGTGGGACGGACAGGCCTCGGGCGTCGTGGTCGTCGGCGACACGCCGCGCCCGGAGTGGGAGGACGTACTGGATTGGGTCGGCGAGGACCGTCACGTCGTCGTAATCACGGGGGACGAGGGCGCGGCCGCCGAGCGGTTCCGCGACGCCGACGCGGTCGACGAGGTGTTCGCGGGCGTGCCACCCGAAGCGAAAGCCGAGACGGTCAAGCGCCTGCGGACCCGGGGAACTACGGCGATGGTCGGCGACGGCAGCAACGACGCGCCAGCGCTCGCCGCGGCCGATGTCGGCATCGCGCTCGGTAACGGGACCGAACTGGCGACCGACGCCGCCGATGCAGTAATCGCGAGCGGCGACCTCACCGCCGTCCCCGAGGTGTTCGCTCTCTCCGCGAGCACGAACAGCCGGATCAGACAGAACCTCGGCTGGGCGCTCGTCTACAACGCCGTCGCGATCCCGCTGGCGATCACAGGGCTGCTCAATCCGCTGTTGGCCGCCGGCGCGATGGCGCTGTCGAGTTTCCTCGTCGTCGTCAACTCCTCGCGCTCGCTGTGAGGGTTTTCGGCGGTCGTACCAGATTTCCTAATGCCGTCGCGGCCGTCTGTTCTGGCATGAACGAGTCTCATCCCACCAGACGGCGCATGCTCGCTCTCGCGGGTGCAGGCACAGTGGCAGTACTGTCCGGCTGTCTCGGCGATGACGAGGCCGCACCGGAGCCAATCGCGCTCGACGCCGGGCAGTCCTGTGACCAGTGTGGCATGGTGATCGAGGAGCATCCGGGACCGACCGGGCAGGTGTTCTTCGAGGACCATCCGGAGGGCAGGGACGGCCCCGCCCACTTCTGTAGCGGCGTCTGTACCTACCGGTACCGGTTCGACGCCGAGGACAGGGGCGAGACGCCCATCGTCACCTATCTCACCGATTACAGCACCGTCGAGTACACCGTCTCCGGCGAGGGGGAGTCGCAGTTCATCTCGGCGCATCTGCAGTCGGACGGATACACCGACGAGACCAGCCTGAACTTCGTCGTCGGGTCGGACGTACGCGGCGCGATGGGCGAGGACCTGATCCCGTTCGGAGACGACACTGATGTCGACCCCTTCGCCGACGAGTACGGCGGCGAGGTCATCACACATGACGAGATTACGAGAGAACTGATCGACTCGCTCGGAATGTGATCACCGACGCGAGACACCGACTGCGGCGGCTGACAGCCCGATGAGCGTCCAGCTAACGAGGCTAAACGCGTTCGCGATCGGCGATGCGTAGCCGGTCTCGGCGTCGAACGCGACGTACAGCACGGTCTCGAACACTAGCCCACGGAACGCGCTCGCAGGTGACGCCGCGAGCGCGGTTACCAGCGTATCACTCGCGATCCATTCCGCGCCGACACCCCGGAGGACCAGCAGGTCGAGGCCCACGACGATCCCACCGACCCCAACGACGGCGAGCGTGAGCGCGACTTTCCGACTGCTCGCCAGTGCCGAGAGCGCGAGGACGACCGCCAGCACCATCAGCGCGTAGCCGAGCGTCAGGGAGATAAACCGGCCGAACAGGACTGGCGAGTCGATGCCACGGTGGGTCGCGACGATCGTCGTATCCGGGCCCGCAGAGAGCCAGATCAGCACGCCGACGACGAGCAGCGGCACGGCAAGGGTCGTCACGACGGCAACCGCGCGACCGGCGTAGACGCCCCCGACGTACGCCCAGTCCGGCACCGGGTACGTGTTGAGCACTTCGAGTTCCTCGCGCTGGACGTCGTCCGCGATCGAGCGGTAGCCGATGCCGAACGCGACCACCGGGACGAGCAGTTCCAGTGGCAAGAGGAGATCGACCGCAGTCGGGACGTAGCCCGCCTCAGTGCCGCCGCCGACGGTCGCGATGCCGACGATGACGGCGGCGACGCCGACGAACAACAGGAGATACGTCCGCGACCGGGCGACGCTCGCGAGTTCGCGACCGAAGATCACCCGCGCCGCACGGCGACCACTCATCGGGGCACCCCCACGACGTCGACGGTTTCGGCTGACCCGGTGATCGCCGCCTCGAAGACGTCCCAGATCGAGTCGACCGCGTACTCCTCGATCAGTTGCTCGGGCGAGCCATCGGCGACGACAGCGCCACGGTCCAGCACGAGCACGCGGTCGGCGGTCCGCTCGACCAGTTCCAGATCGTGCGAGCTCAGCAGCACCCCTGTTCCCCCACTCGCGAGGTCACGCACCACCTCGAAGGTGCGTCGACGCATCCCCGGATCGAGGCCACTGCCCGGCTCGTCGAGGACGATAACCGGCGGATCGCCTACAGTCGCCTGTGCGACCCCGAGCAGGCGCGTCATCCCGCCCGAAAGCGCCTCGACGCGTCTGTTCGCGGCATCCGCGAGGCCGACCTGTTCCAGGAGGTCACCCGGTTCGTCGCCGACGAGCGCCTCGTAGAAGGCGATAGTCTCGTACACCGTGAATCCGGGCCTGAACGTCGGGCGCTGGGGGAGATAGCCGATCTCGCGTTCCGCGTCCGGCCCCAGATACGCCACCGATCCGGCGGTCGGCGTCAGGAGTCCGGCGAGCAGTCGCAGTAGCGTCGTCTTGCCGGAGCCGTTCGGCCCGACGATTGCTGTTACGTCGCCTGCCTCGACGCCCACCGAGACATCGTCGATCACCTCGACGTCGCCGAAAGAGTGATCGAGATCCTCGGCGCGGAGGATCGGCCCGTCGCTCACGACCCGGCACCTCCGTCATCCTCTTCGTCCTGCTGTTCCGCTTCGAGTTCCGCCAGCACCTCCGGATTCACCGGCTCCGCGAGCGGCGCGGTGTCGACGACGCTCCCGCTTCGCAGGCCCGGCGTTGTCCCGCGAAGTTCGCTTAATCCGCGGGCCGCGGGCGACTCCGCGAGCGTCATCGCGCCGTCTGTCCTGTGAAGCTGTCCGTCGACGGGGTCGGTCGGCGAGTACGACCGGTCGAGCACGCCACCCGATGCCGTCCCGTACGCGCCGTCCCAGTAGTTGCCTCGACCCTCGAACGTCCAGATCCGGAGCGGCCCGACGTTGGCCTCGACGTGCTGGTCGTTGCCGACGATGTCGTTTCGCACGACGCGGTTCGAGGCGAGGATCGATCCGGTTCGCAGACCGACCTCGTTGTCGTAAACGACGTTCTCCTCGTACAGCGACTGATCGGCACTCGTCGTGATCCCGTAGCCGTTGTCGGCGACGACATTGTTCGCGATATAGCTTCGCGATCCCGCAGGGAGGATCCCGTAATCCGACCCGCGGACGTCGTTGCCGACGACTGCGTTGTGTGTCGGGTTCGTCATGATCGTCAGGCCGGCGAGTTCCTGTCGGCGGGCGACGTTGTCCGCGATCACCGAATCGGAGGTATGCATCAGGTGGACGCCGAAACGGTTCTCGTAGAAGGCGTTATCCCGGATCACCGTTTCGTGGGAGCGATGGAGGTAGACGCCGTCGCGGCCGCCGTCGAAGGTCGAGTTCTGGACGACCACGGGCGAGCGCATCGACATGACGCCCATGAAGCCGTCTGCCCACTCCTCGCTGCCGTCGACTGCGATGTCATCCACGACCGCATCGGGGGCATCACGGAGCAAGACGCCGTTGGCCGGCGTCTCGACCGAGACGTCGGTGACGTAGACGCCGCTAGCGTTGACGACGTGGATCCCCGCGTCGCCGTGCCCGTAGCCGAGTTCGATGTTCTGGTCCCAATCACCATCCTCGTCACTCACCTGCTCGGGATCCCGCGTCTGATTGCCGACACCGTCGATGTGAATGCCCTCGATTGCGACGTCGTCAGCCCGCACCTCGACGACGTTCCCCTCGCCGTCGCCGCGGATCGTGGCGTCCTCGCCCCGGAGCGTAAGCGGTTTGTCGACGCGGACGGTCTCCTCGTAGACGCCAGGGGGTATCTCGACCGTCGAGCCAGCGGGCGCGGCGTCGATTGCGTCCTGTACCGTCTCGTCCCTGCCGACGGTTCGGACCGGTTCGCGGTCGAGCAATGGTTCGACGGCTGCGACCCGCTCGTCGGCCTGTGCGCGCTGGTCGTCAACCCGGTCGCGGACGACGGCGGCGGTGTCGATGTCGAACGACCGGCTCCGGAGCTCGCTCCAGCCGACGATTTCGCCGCCGTACGCCTCGGTGAACTCGACTGCTGCTGACCGAGTACTGAACGGGACGGCCGTCTCGCCCGCGGGCGTTCGCGCTTCGCTCCCGACGACGAAATGGGCCTCGCTCGCGTCGGTCCATCCGACCGACGTCTCCGGGGTCAGATACCCCTTTTCGGTGAGTTCGAGGGTCGTATGTGCGTAGTTCGACACGTAGACGACCAGCGGGTAGCCGAACTGCTGGTCGTGTTCCGGCTGATTCAGCGTATCGACGGCCTGCTCGACGCCGTAGTAGCCGACCACGTACTCGTACTGGGAGTAAAACACCTCTACGCGGGGGATAGATATCTCTCGTTGCGCAGCGGCCCGCTCGTCTTCCTGGGAGAGGCCGAGCGTCGTCACGGAGTCGAACGGCTCCGGTGACGGCGCGGCGTCGTCGACGTCCGTCATGAAGACGCCAGCACCGACCGCGCCGACGAGACACGCCAGCAGGATCAGTGCTACTGACAACTCTCTCCCGCGATACAGTCCGCTAGTCACAGCTATTCCTTTCGGTGGGATCGGTTTACGTCGTGTGGTGCGGTTCTCGAATCCTCAATGCCGTCGGCCACTTCCTCAGCGTCCTCGTCGGGACTGAGTCTGCTCGAAGGGGACAGCACGTCGAAAAGGGGACGCGTTACTCGGCGTCGGCTTCGTCACCGTTCTCGGACGCTTCCATCTGTTCTTGCATGGTGTTCTCGAAGTCCTCGGGCTCCTCGACGTACACCTCGAAGAGCATTCCGGAGTGACCCACGCCGCAGTATTCGGTACAGTAGCCCTGGTACTCACCGACCTCGTTCGGCGTCGTCGAAACGGTGTTGACCGTGCCCGGTTGGGCCTGCTGTTTCACGCCCAGATCTGGTATGTGGACCATATGTAACCAGTTCTCCGAGGACACCTGCAGATAGACGTTCTCGCCCTTGGGGAGGTAGAGTTCGTTTCTGGTCTCGACGCCCTCGTACTCGTTCTGATAGGTGAACTCCCACTGCCACGCGTCAGTTCCTTCGACTTCGATGACCACTGCGTCCTCCGGCGGTTCGTCGTCGGCCATCGAACTGATCTGCGGGTCGGCCATAACCTCGAAGGCGGCGAATCCGACGAACAGCAGAACGATGGCGGTCGCAATCGTCCACGTGATTTCGAGACGTCGGTTCTCCTGCGTCGGCCTCGGTTCGTCGTTGTTCCGGAACTTGAGAACGGCGTAAATGAGGATTCCTTCGACCAGCAGCGTGATCGGGAGGGCAACGATGATCAGCCGTTCGTTGAGGTCGTTGATCAACTCGGCGGACGTCGACGCCGCTGCGGCCGGCTGCGCCAGCATCAGTAGTAGCGTCCCCGCCCACGCAGTGATCAGGGCGATCCGCGATCCCTTCATGATGGGTCGTTCTTAGGGAAAGGGGGTTAAATATGTGCTGACTTTTTGAAGAGCTACCCCGACGAAGCGCGCCGCATAAGTATCCGCAGTCGAAGCATACAGCAAGAGGCACGCGTTCGTGACACACTCATCCGCCCGAACGACCCCGTCGTTTCCGCTCGTGGACAGCCACAGCGATTTCACGTGGCTGCTCGCGGCAACAGTGATGGGTACGTATCTGCTGATCGTCGTCGGTGCGACGACAGCGATCACCGATGCCGCAGCGGCCTGTGGTAGCTGGCCCGCCTGCGGCGGCGAATGGCTCGCGATCTCGGACACGCAGATCGCGATCGCGTGGGGGCATCGCGTCATCGCGCTGATGGTCGGCGTACTCGTCCTGACGACGACAGCGCTCGCAGTGCTCGGCGACGCGTCCACACGCGTTCGTGGCGCTCTCGGTCTCGGTCTCGTGCTATACACCGTGCAGGTCGGGATCGGCGCTGTCGCAGCGACGGCGGAACTATCGGGCCTGCTCGCCAACGTCCATCTGTTCGTCGCGATGCTGGTGTTCGGTACGCTGATTCTCGCGCTCGCGTGGACGCTCGAGGCCGAGACGGCCGGACTCGACGAGGAGTCCGAACCGACCGGGACCGAGGAGGACGCCGATCCGGTCGAAGACGTCCCGACGCCCACCGTTCCTGACAGCCTGTTCGGGCGGGCGAAGTTGACAGCGTTTGCGTATTTCCGACTCATGAAGCCCCGTCTTATGTGGTTGCTCTGTCTCGTCGCGTCGGCCGGGATGGCCCTCGCTGCAGGCCCCGATCTGACGATCCGAACGATCGTACTGACGCTCTCGGGCGGCGTGCTCGCAATCGGCGCGAGCGGAACGTACAACCACGTACTCGAACGGGACGTCGACAAGAAGATGGCCCGAACGTCGGACCGACCGGTGGCGACGCATCTCGTCCCGGTCCGAAACGCGATGGCCTTTGGCGGCCTGCTAATGGTCGCCTCGCTCGCCGTCTTCCTGCAGGTGAACCTGCTCGCAGCGGCGCTCGGCCTGGTCGCGATCATGTTTTACAGCGTCATCTACACGCTGGTTCTCAAGCCGAACACGGTCCAGAACACGGTCATCGGCGGCGCGGCCGGCGCGCTCCCGGCGATGATCGGCTGGGTCGCGGTTACCGGGCGGATCGGCCTACCCGGCCTCGCCCTCGCCGGCGTCATCTTCCTGTGGACGCCCGCACACTTTTACAACCTCGCGCTGGCGTACAAGGACGACTACGCCCGGGGCGGGTTCCCGATGATGCCGGTCGTCCGCGGCGAGGCCGTCACACGAAAGCATATTCTGCTGTATCTCGCGGCCACGCTACTGGGTGCGAGCGCACTGACAGCGATCAGCGGCCTCGGCGTACTGTACGCCGTAACGAGCGTTGCAGTCGGTGGTGTCTTCCTCTGGGCCGTGATCCGACTGCACTGGGAACGGACCGAACAGGCGGCGTTCCGCGCGTTCCACGCCTCGAACGCGTATCTCGGCGCACTGCTCGTTGCCATCGTCGTGGACACGCTGGTACTGTAGACAGATGAGTTCGCTCACACAGCGCTCCGACATCGATCGGTTCCTACCCGACAGGGAGACAGCGCTGCTGTACGCGGTCGTCATCAACACGCAACTCGTCCTCGTCGGCATCTATCTCCTCCTGCTCGGTCGGACGAGCGTCTCCGCGTTCGATCTCTACCCGCTGATCTGGCTGAACGTCGGCGCGTGGGCGATCTACCGCACGTCCCCCTCCGACGCATCGGGACGAACGCGCTGGCTCGCCGGTGGCCTCGCCGTGCTCTACTTCGGTCTGCTCGCCGTCCTCGGCGGGATGGTCGGGCCGGGCGCGTCGTTTTACGAGGTCGCGTACGCGGGCGGACTCAACCTCAACGTCGATGGGCCGCCCGGTCTCGTCCCGAACCTGTACTACGGCGGCGAGATGATCGAGTTCACGCTGATGCCTGCCTTCGTCGTCGGCTACGCCGCGCTGGCCTATCTGGTCTACGCGACGATCATCGACGCGACGAACGCCGCCATTTCGGGGATCCTGGGACTGGTCTCGTGTGTTAGCTGTACGTGGCCGTTGATCGCCGCCGTCGTTGCGAGTCTCACCGGCGGCTCCGCGAGCGCCTTTACCGCCGCCACCTCGAGTTTTTCCTTTGCGCTCTCGACGGTCGTCTTCGTCGTGACTGTGGGTCTGCTCTACTGGCGACCGTTCGGCCGGTGACGACGTCTCGGGCGCTTTATACTGCAGAGGAAGAAAGACAGTTTTAGCTGTGAACCTCTCGTCGATCCGAGCGCTTTCCGGTCGGTTGCGCGAGTTCGACGCCCTGTTACTCGTCTCGTTGCTCTGGTTTCTCGCGAAGTTCATCCGCTACGCCTTCCCACCACTCTTCGAACCGCTACAGGGCGTCTACGGCGTCACGAACGCCGAAATCGGCCTCGCGTACACCGGCTTCATGCTGACCTACGCGGCGATGCAGTTCCCTTCCGGCGCGCTCGCGGATCGGTTCGGGTCAGTGACTGTCATCTCGGCCGGGAGCCTGCTCGCCGCGCTGGCCGCGCTCGCCCTCGGCGTCGACTCGCCGTTTTACGTCCTCGTCGGCGCGATGGTGCTCATGGGTGCAGGGACGGGCGCGCACAAGACCGTCGCCATCGGCCTGCTCTCGCGGCTCTATCCGGCACGCACCGGGCGCGCGCTCGGCACGATGGACACCATCGGGACGTTCGCGGGCGTCGCCGCACCTGCCGTCGTGGTCGCCGTCCTCGCGGGGCCGGCAGTGTTCGGAGACAACTGGCGAACGCTCTTTCTCGTAGCGGGCGTCGTCGGACTCGCGACGACCGCAACGTTCACCCTTCGGGTCTCGAACCCGGAGCGGCCCGCATCCACGGACGCGCAGAATGGGACCCTCGCCGAGTACGTCACGCTCTTTCGGAACCCCCGACTGCTGGCCTTCGTCCTCGTCACGGTGCTGTTCGGGTTCACCTACAACGGCGTGGTCGCCTTTTTACCGCTGTATCTCACCAGCGAGGCGGGGCTGACGTCGGCGACTGCAGGGCTAGTCTTCGCCGCGCTGTTCGCCGCGAGCGTGGTGCAGGTCGTCTCCGGGGCACTCAGCGACCGTGTCGGCGAGTTGCCGGTCATCGTCGCCACGCTCGCGCTGGCGACGGCTGCGCTCGCGGCGCTGGTCGTCCTGACACCGACGGGTGAGCCGCTGGTACTGGGTGCCGTCGTCGTCGTGATCGGTCTGGGAACACACGGCTTCCGGCCGGTGCGGGGGGCCTACTGGATGGCCGTGCTCCCCGAGTCACTTGCGGGCGGCAGTCTGGGAATCGTCCGGACGCTGCTGATGGGTGCTGGAGCAGTTGCACCCGCGGTGGTCGGCGTACTCTCCGAGTCGGTCGGCTTCGTGCCGACCTTCTGGCTACTCACCGCATCGATCGCCTGTTCGACCGTACTCGCCGCGCTGTTGCTGGCCGTCGACACCGAACAGTGATGATGTTTCACGTCGCCGACTCCGACGACGACAAGGCGCGCTCGGAGTCCCTCCAGCACGGTGCCTGTGATCGATTGTGGGAGTTCGGCATCGACCCCGAGCGAGTCGGATGGAAACAGGTGCGATCCGGATCGCCGGGGAACGCTATCGTCTCGGAGGCCGAGGAGTACGACCTGCTGGTCGTCGGTGAGTCGGAGCCGTCGCTCCGCAGGCGCATCCTCGGGACCGTACCCCGGAGCGTGAACGATCGGACGAGCAGTCCGACGCTCGTCGTCAGAAGCGAGTAGGGAAGACGTCTAGTCGCGGTGGCCCCAGCGCTTGCCCTCCTCGTCGTAGCGGGCCTCGGAGATCCGGTCGTGCTGGTCGTCGGTGAGTTCGACATCGACCGCGCCGACGTTCTCGTCTAGCTGGTCGACGGTGCGTGCGCCGACGATCGGCACGCAGGTGAACTTCTCCTGGTCGATGAGCCAGCGAAGGGATACCTGTGCGGGCGTCGCATCGGCCTCCTCGGCGACGGCCCGGACCTCGTCGAGCACCTCCCAGCCCCGATCGGAGACGTAGAAGTCGTCGAAGCGAGGGTCGATCGCGCCGCGGGAGCCCTCGGGTGCCTCGATGCCGTCGTCGGTCCGCTCGTACTTGCCCGTCAGGAACCCACCCGCCAGCGGCGAGTACGGACAGACCGCGAGGTCCTGATCCGCGGCGACATCGAGATAGTCCACCACGTCGTCACGATACGCGGCGTGAAAGAGTGGCTGGGTCACGTCGAACCGCTCTAACCCCTCGACGTCGCTCTTCCACAGAGCCTTCGTGAGCTTCCACGCGGCCATCGTCGACGCGCCGATGTAGTGGACTTTCCCCTCGCGCACGAGGTCGTTGAGCGTCCGCAGGGTCTCCTCGACGTTCGTGTCGTCGTCGAAGCGGTGGATGTAGTACAGGTCGAGATAGTCGGTGCCGAGCCGATCCAGCGTCCCCTCGATCTGTGATCGGATGTGCTTGCGTCCGAGTCCCGAGTCGTTCGGGCCCGGTTCGCCGTCGCCGTCGTAGGGGAAGTAGACCTTCGAGGCGATGACGAAATCGTCGCGTTTCTGGTCGTCCAGCCACTCGCCGATCCACTGTTCGCTTTTCCCGTTCGGCGTGCCGTAGACGTTCGCGGTGTCGATGAAGTTGATCCCGCGCTCGGCAGCGGCGTCGAGCAGTTCGTGGGCCTCATCTTTGGTCGTCTCGACGGTTCCGTCCGTCTCGCGGCCGAAGCGCCACGTCCCGAGACAGAGCTGTGAGACTGACGTGCCGGTCGAACCGAGTTGTGTGTACTCCATACCAAGAAGTTTCTCGGCCTCGGTGATAATCGGTCGGGTAGCGGCGGAGTCGTCCGAAAATAACTCACAGAAAACATATATGCGATCGGTAAGGACGATTCGACATGTCGCCGCGCCGCCGCCAAGTCCTCGCCGCGAGCGCGGTGGCCCTCCTCGCGGGTTGTCTCGATCAGGAATCACAACCGGAAGACGAGAACGGGGACGACGAGAACAGCACACCGGACGAGGAGTTGGGATCGGGTGAACTGCTGGATCTCCAAGCGTACGTTATCGAGGACGTGCCGTCCTCTATCGATCCGATACCGTCGGACGACAACCGTGTCGACGGTGTCGGTCTCTTTCCGGAGTTGTTCGAGAAACTCACCGACGAGGACCACGAGCGCAGTACTGTCCGTTCGGCAGAGTACGGGGAGTTCGAGACGGTCGCTATCCGTGAGGTCAGTGCCACATCCGAAGCGGCCGAAGCGACGCGAGGCGCCTACGATGACCTTCCCAGAGAGAGTCCCGAAGGGCTCCCGAGAGCCCCGTATCTCGAACACGAGGGAAGTCATTGCGGTACTACTGGCACTGGGACAGGAGGAATGACAGGACAAGCTATTCGCAGTTACAGACGCCACCCTCACGGGTCCGGTCAGCAACGTGTCGGTGGATCTCACGCGCTAGCCGGTGCATCGCTTCGGCCTGCCGCTTCGTCGGGTGACGCCCGCCGTAGTAGCTGTCCGTCCGGTTGTTGCCGTACAGGTCGTCGAGTTCGCACGACAGTTCCCGTGTGAAGAGGCCGAGTTGTGCCGCTCGGTCGTAACAGCGGTCGTGCGAGTCGGTCTGGAAGTCACGGAGTTCGTCGCCGCCTGCGGCGATGGCGAACGCCTCTAGCGACCGTTCGATACTGCCGAAGCACAGCTCGACCGTTGCGGTGTAAGAGCCGTCGCCCTTGATCTCCGCAACGGTGGCGAGGAGCCGACAGCCTTTGGTGAGTTGTGTCTTCCAGTCAGTGTCGGTGTCGATGTCCGGCTCTCGCGTCGGGATGCCGTGTCCCGCCTCGTTGAACGCGTCGACGGCGGTGTCAAGCGCTTCCCGTACGGCGGCTGGGTCACTCACCGACATCACCGTGGAGAATCATATTGCGGACGGTATCGAACTCGTCCGTGCGGTGGAGGGCAATCCCGTCGTTGAGGATGTCTCGTAGTTCGTCCGCGTAGTTCGGGATAGCTTGCAGCCCCTCGACGTCGATATCGAAGGCGTAGCGGCTGCCGTCGAACGTGTCTTCTTCGAGGGATTGCCTGACGTGGTTTGCCCGGCGCTGATTGGCCATCCTGTCTTCACGCACCAACACCCAGAGGTCGATGTCGCTACGGCGGTCGGCCTCGCCACGGGCAACGCTCCCGTAGAGGACGACGGCCAGGACGCTGTCGAGGTCGTCACATAATGCCTCCGTCGCAGCCTTCGCCGGGGCGTGGAACTCCGACTGGGAAATCTCGAGAAACGGAGTATCTGGGAGGCGTAATCGATCCCGATTGATCTGTACGAGCCGACGCGTCCCATCGCGCTCCTCGACGACGAGATCGTTGTTGGAGAGGGTATCGACCGTCTTGGTAATCGTCGGCCGCGTGAACTGGATCGCCTCGGCGATTTCCGTTATCGAAAACGACTCGTCGTGGTGTCGACTCAAAAAAAGGAGGAGATCATCTGTGGCATCGCTTTTGAATATGCTCCCATCTTGAAGCGGGATATCGACTGCTATCCGGGCCCCGATAGCTGGGGTATCGTTCGGTATACTATTCATAGTAAAAGAATCGTTTGTATTACTATTTAAACTTTATTACTAAAGCGGGTAGATATTATATATTTAGGTTGGCGGTATCGGGTTCTTCCCAGAAATATTCATAACGGCAGCCGACGACGATTACGAGCGCGGTACTGTACGAAACGCTGAATATGGGGAGTTCGAAGCGTTCGAACTCTACGAGAGCGATGCAACGAGCGCCAGGGCCGAAGCGACGTAGGCGGCATACGACGAACTTCCCGAACAAAGTGCGGAGGGGCTTCCAACTGCTCCATACCTCGAACACGAGGGCGAGGTCATCAACATTCGACTCCTCGTTGGGCGTGAAGAGTGATGTACTGGAATCCCACAGTGATTAGTCCACGCGGTGACAACCCCAGCCCATGACACTCACTGTCGCAGGAGTCGGCCTTGGCGGCCTCGGCCAGCTAGAGCTCCAGTTGTTCGCGGACATGGACGGCGTCGACGTGATCGCGGGAGCCGACCCGGCCCTGAGTGCGCGCAAGAAGTTCGATACGGGGTTCGACGCTCCGGCCTACAGGACGACCGAGGAACTGCTCGACGAGCACGCGCCGGATATCGTCAACGTCGCCTCGATCCACTCGGTCCACTACGAGCAGGTTATCACGGCGCTCGACGCCGGCGCGCACGTCCACGTCGAGAAGCCGATGACGACGACTGTCGCGGACGCCGCTGCACTGGTCGACGCCGCCGCGGCCTCCGATCGACTGGTGCAGGTGGGCTACCAGCGCCACTTCGATCCGCGGTATCGCGAACTCCGCGAGCGCCTCGATAGGGGAGATGTCGGCGACCCGCACTTCGTCGACTGTCACCTCGAACAGGACTGGGTCGACTACGCACAGACCTGGCGCGGCGACGCCGAACTATCCGGCGGCGGCTTCCTCTATGACTCCGGTTCGCACCTGCTGGACGTCCTGCTCTGGACGCTCGACGCCGAGCCAGCGTCCGTGAGCGCGACCACGGATCCCCGGGGGACCGGCGTCGACATCAACAGCGCGCTCTCTGTCGAACTGGAGCGCAACGAGAGTCGGGTAACTGCGAGCGTCGCGCTGATCGGTGACGGGCCGACGACGCCGGACGTGGGGGATTCGCTGGACATCTACGGGACGGACGGGCGGCTGGCCTACGCTGACGACGGCGTCGTCCGCACCGAGACGGGCGAGGAGCCGGTATCGATCGGGGTCGAGGGCGAGACGGAGTTCGTCGTGTTGACCGAGGCGAAACTGACGAATCTGGTCGAAGCGATCCGGGGCAACGCCGATATCGCGGTACCTCCCGAACATGGCCTTCGCGCCATCGCGCTCAGCGAGGCGGCGACGCTGTCGGCCGAGCGTGGGGAACGCGTCGACGTCCAGGAACTGATCGCAGACGCTCGACAAAGTTGACACCACCTGATTCGGCGGATTGAAAAATAGTCGTCCAGTCCGGTCAGTGCATGAGCCTATCTTTCGAATACCATCGCGTAGTGGTAGGGCGGCAGTTCGATAGTTCGTTCGAGCGTGACGTCCGCAGCATCGAGAACGCACTGTTGGGTTTCTTCGGGCGTCATCCGTAACTCGGTCGGCGGCCCGCGTGGTTCGCCGTCGATTCGAGTCGTCTCCCGCGGAGTGTCGTCCCAGTTGAAGATCACTAACCGGCCATCCGGGCGTAGTGAATCGAACGCCTCCCGAACAAACGAGGTGGGGTCGTCGATTCCGTGGAAGATATTTGCCACCATGACGGTATCCACTGGTTCGGGAAGCCGCTCTGATAGCGTTCGAGCGTCGCAATCGATGGTTTCGATGTTTTCGACCGACTGCAGGTCGGCGAGGTGGGACAGTTCCGCCAACAGAGAGGAGTCGATATCGACCGCATAGACGGTCGCAGGAGCGGTAATTCGCGCCGCAGGGAGCGCGAAGTAGCCGTTCCCGCTTCCGATTTCAGCGAGTGTGTCACCCGGTTCGACGCCGACTTCGCGGAGGGTTTCTCCCGGTGCCGGCCACAGTCGCCCCCACCAGTCCCAATCGGGCTGGCCCGTATTCTGGAACCTGTCCATACGCACGGCCGAAACGCCCCACGCTGATCAATTTTCTGATGGACAGAACGGTGGTTTCATCGAGTACACTCACCCCGAGTATCGCTCTGCACACCCGCCCTCCGGCTATCGACGGCAAACGAGCGCTAGCCAGGGTTCCAGTGGCCGAGCGGAACCGAACGGCATTTTCCGGCGCGCTCCCGAGTCAGTGGTATGACCGCACTGCTGTCGGCCGACGGCCTCTCGAAGTCCTACGGAGACCTCGTGGCGCTCGACGACGTCTCGCTGTCGATCCGCGAGGGAGAGGTGTTCGCGCTGATCGGCCCCAACGGCGCTGGCAAGACCACCCTCGTTCGAGCGCTCACGGGGACGACTGATCCCGCCTCCGGAAGCATCTCCGTCTTCGGCGCGGGCCCGGAAGAGGTCGACACCGGACGCCTCGGCGTCTTGCCGCAGGATTTCTCGCCGCCGGATCGGCTCACCGCCCGCGAACTGCTCCGGTACTACGCGGGGCTGTACGACGACCCGCTCGACCCCGAGGACGTGCTGGCGACCGTCGGCTTGAGCGATTCGGGCGAGACCTGGTACGAGAACCTCTCGGGCGGCCAGCAACGCCGGGTCTGCCTCGGGAGCGCACTGGTCAACGACCCCGACCTGCTCTTCCTGGACGAACCGACGACAGGGATCGACCCGGCGGGCCGGCGCACCGTCGCCGAGCGCGTCGAAACGCTCGCAGCGGGCGGCACGACCGTCCTGCTGACGACCCACGATATGGCTGAAGCCGAAGCACTCGCGGATCGGGTCGGCCTGCTCGCGGACGGCGAACTCGTCGCCGTCGGGACGCCCACAGAGCTGCTCGCCGAACACGGCGGCGAGAGCCGACTGGAGATCGACCTCGACGACGGGGAGGAGGCTGCCGTGACAGCGCTCGAAGAACACGGCTTCGACGCCACGACGACGCGACAGGGCATCGCGGTCCACGGGATCGAGCCGACCGAAATCGGCAGCGTCGTCGACGCTCTGGAACGCGACGAACACGACTACACCTCACTCACCTGGCGCGAGCCAACCCTCGAAGATGTCTACATGACACTGGCGGGAGCCGAGGAGCAGGGTTTCGTCGACCGGGGCCCCGCCCCGACGAGTCCGGAACGGTCGGTGCCCGCGGGAGGTGAGCGTCGATGAGCAGCGTCGGCCGCGTTCGCTCCGAGTTTCTCGCCTCGTGGCACTCCTTTCTGCGCCGCCGGACGGCGGTCTTTTTCACCTTCTTTTTCCCCGTCCTGCTGATCGTCATCTTCGGTGCGCTCGTCCGGACTGACCCCGGCGGTGGCGGCCTGTTCACCGAACCCGCGGAGTACTACGTGCCCGGCTACGTCGCCGTCGTCGTGCTTTTCACCCCGCTATCGCGACTCGGTAGCACGGTTGCCCGCCACCGCGACGACAACCGCTTCGAGAAGCTAGCGACGACGCCGCTCTCGAAACTGGAATGGCTGGCCGCGCATACGCTCGTCAACGTCGTCATCATCGGCCTCGCCAGCCTGCTGGTGCTCGTACTGGTCGCAGTCCTGACGGGTGCGACCCTGCCGCTCTCGCCCCTGCTCGTGCCCTACGTCGTCGCCGGCGTGGTGCTGTTCTGTGGCGTCGGCGCGATGCTGGGGAGCTACACCGAATCGCAGGACGGCGCGATCGCAGCGAGCAACTCGATCGGCCTGCCACTCCTCTTCCTCTCGGATACGTTCGTCCCACCGGAGTTACTCCCGGAGTGGTTCGCGCCGCTGATCGAACTCTCGCCACTGACCTACTTCGCGCGGGGCGTCCGGGCCCTCTCGACCGGCGGCGATCCGCTCGCCGACCTGGCGGTGCTCTCGGCGCTCGCCGTCGTCTTCTTCGCGCTCGGAGCCTACTCGCTCCCGCACGCGGACTGAAAAACGGCGTCGCCTACTCTCCGCGCAGTTCGTCCATGTGGTCGATGCGCTGCTGGACGAGATCTTCCGTGCCGATATCGTGACGGACGCGCAGGCCCTCGGTGCCGGCGCGTTCGAGCGCCTCTTCTGCGATCTCTTCTGCCTCGCTGATCGTCTCGGCGACGCCGACGACCGCGTACGAGCGGGAGGTCGTCGTATAGATACCGTCTTCGCGGGCGTCGACGCTGGCGTAGTACAGTAGGGCGTCGCCAGCGTTCTCCTCGTCGATCGTAACGAGTGCGCCCGCATCGGGGTTAGTTGGGTAGCCGTCGGGGACAGCGTACTTGCAGACGGTCGCCTGCGCGTCGAAGGCGAGTTCGGGCAGGGCCTTGCCGTCACGGGCCGCCGTCAGCACGTCGAGGAAGTCAGTCTCCAGCACTGGCAGCGTGTTCATCGCCTCCGGATCGCCGAAGCGGGCGTTGAACTCGACGACTTTGACGCCCTCGTCGGTGAGCATGAACTGGCCGTAGAGGACGCCCTTGTAGCCGGCGAGCGCCTCGACGACCGAGCGCATGATGTCGAGCGCCTCGGCGGAGTCGGCCGGGGTCATGAACGGTAGCTGGAAACTGGCGTCGCTGTAACTGCCCATACCGCCGGTGTTCGGCCCCTCGTCACCCTCATAGGCGCGCTTGTGGTCCTGTACCGCGGGCGTGATCCGGAGCGAGCCGTTGGCGACCAGCCCCTGAATCGTGAACTCCTCGCCGACGAGGCGCTCTTCGAGGACGAGGCGGTCGTACTCGGACTCGCGGATGTACTCCTTTCCTTCTTCGGCGGTCACCTGATCGCCGATCACTTTGACGCCTTTGCCGCCTGTGAGTCCTGCGGGTTTGATCACGAGGTCGCCGTCGTACTCGTCGATATACTCGCAGGCGGCCTCGCCGTCGTCGAAGACCTCGAAGTCGGGACAGCCCGAAACGTCGTGCTCGGCCATGAACTCACGCTGGAACGATTTGTCCGTCTCGATGCGCGCCTCCTCGGCCTGCGGGCCGAACGCGTAGATGCCAGCCGCATCCAGCGCGTCGGCCACGCCCTCGGCTAACGGTGCTTCCGGCCCGACGACTGCGAGCGTCGCGTCGACTGACTCGGCGTAGTCGACGACTGCGTCGGCGTCGGTTGTATCGAGTGACTCGAAGCCAGCGGCGAGCGCGTCGATCCCGGGGTTCCGGTTCCCCGCACAGGCGTACAGGGTCGCGTTACTATCCTCCAGCGCTCGTGCGATGGCGTGTTCTCGGCCACCGCCGCCGACCAGCAGGACGGTTTCTGACATACCCGAAATACCGCCACAGTACAGTGTAAAGCTTGCTGTTCTCGCCACGGAGTGCGTCGAGAGCGCCAGCGCGCCGGTAGGCGAATATTAATTTACAATACCGGTACATAACTTTTCGGAAGAGTAAATACCGGGTAGTTCCTAACAAAGGTATATGAACACGCCTTCACCCCTCCGCAGCCCGCTCTTCGAGACCGTCCAGCGGAGCGATCTATTCGACGACTCGAAGACCTTCGTCGACTCCATGCCGCAGCGGGATCCGGACACGATCTGTTGCCAGTTCGAGACCCGGCGACAGGATCCGGAGTTCGAGCTCGAAGAATTCGTCTACGAGCACTTCGAGGTCCCCGGGGCCGCAGCCAGAGTGCCGACAGAGGACGACGACACCCCGACTGACGATTCGATGTCCGAGTACATCCGGGCGCTCTGGCCCCAACTGGTCGATCATCCGAGCGACGAGCGCGCCGTCGAATACGGCTCGCTAATCGGGACGCCGAAGCCTTACGTCACGCCCGGCGGCCGGTTTCGGGAGCTATACTACTGGGACAGCTACTTCACCGCGGAGGGGCTGGCAGCCAGCAACCGCTTCGAAGACGTCGAGAACATCGTCGAGAATTTCGCGTGGGCCATCGAAGAGTTCGGCTACGTTCCCAACGCGAACCGGGAGTACCAGACGTCGCGGACCCAACCACCGTTGCTCGCGGAGACGGTGAAGATACTCGAACGCGAACGCGGCATCGACGCGGTTGCCCCATATCTGGACGCGCTCGACGCCGAGTACGAGTTCTGGATGTCCGGCCAAGAGGACCTCGACGGCGAGGGGACGGCAGCGCGCAGAGTCGTCGACCTCGGCGACGCAGTCCTCAATCGCTACTGGGACGAGACGACCGGCCCTCGTATGGAGTCGTTCAACGAGGACGTCAACCTCGCAGAGAGCGTGCCGGAGCGCGACGATGATACGCTCTACCGCGATATCCGCGCGGCCTGTGAATCCGGCTGGGACTTCAGCAGTCGCTGGTGTCGGGATGAGTCTCTGGAGACCATCCGGACGACGGAACTGGTACCGGTCGATCTGAACGCTCTGCTGTACGGCGTCGAATCGGATCTGGCGCGATGGCACGCGGCAGTCGGCGACCACGCGGCGAGCGACGAGTACGCCGCCGCGGCGGAGCGTCGCGCCGAAGCCCTCGACCGGTACTGCTGGGACGAGCAAGCGGGGATCTACTTCGACTACAGTTTCGTCGACGACGAGCGCACCGACAAGTGGACCCTCGCCGCGACCGTGCCGCTGTACGTCGGCCTTGCGAACGACGATCAGGCCGCTGCTGTCGCCAACAACCTGCTGACGAAGTTCCTCAGCAAAGAGGGACTGATGACGACCCTCACCGAGAGCAACGAGCAGTGGGACGCGCCGAACGGCTGGGCCCCCCTGCACTGGTTCGCGGTCCTGGGGCTGGAGCGATACGGCCACGACGATCTGGCCCAGGAAATCGCGACGCGATGGGTGGACCACGCGCGGATCGTCTACCAGCGAACCGGCCAAATGATCGAGAAGTACGACGTCACCGCTACGGGTCGAACCGGTAGCGGCGGCGAGTATCGCGTGCAACACGGCTTCGGCTGGACGAACGGCGTCACGATCGCCTTCCAGGAGCGGTACGACCTGTTCGAGCAGAAGTAAAAGGGAGAGCTTTTTCGCACGGCAGCGGCTAAGCCGTCACCGTGCTCTCGACTGACGGAGCGGCCCCCGACAGCCGATATAGCTGGTTTGTCGCCGTCATCGGCGCGGTCGCGATGGTATTCACGTTCGGAACGCCGCTTTCGTACGGCATCCTGCGAGCGCCGCTGAGCGAGGCGTTCGGCGTGCCGGCCGTCGAGCTATCCGTCGTCTTTTCGGTCATGCTGTTTACCTTTTTTATCGGCTCCGGACTGATCGGCGTCGTCGCAGCACGCCTGCCAGTTCGTGGGGTGATACTCGTCTGTGCGGTAACGACGGGGCTGCTGGCTCCAACGCTGACGCTGGTGGAGTCGTATCCAGCCCTGCTCGTCGTGTTCGCACTGCTGGGACTCGCGCTGGGGACCGTCTTCGTGTTGCTGGCCTCGGTCGTCCCGCGCTGGTTCGAGGAACGACGCGGGGCGGCGACGGGGCTGATCTTCGTCGGGAACGGTCTAGGACTCTTTCTGTTGCCGCCGCTCTGGCAGTACGCCATCTCGACGGTCGGCATCGAACAGGCCTTCCTGCTCGTCATGTCCGTCTCGGCAACCGTGTTTCTGGCCGCCGGACTGGTCTGCAGTCGGCCGTCCTGGGCTGTAACGGCGTCGACGACGCTCGGTGAGATCGGAACGTGGGTTCGGGGTCTGCTGTGGACGCGACGCTTCCAGTTGCTGTTTCTGGGGATGTCGCTCGCGTTCGCGTGGTACCAGCTACTCGCGGCGTATGCGATCGATCTGTTCGCGGCGCGTGGGCTGACGGAGGCCGCCGCGTCGACGGCCTTCGGACTCATCGGCGGCGTGAGCATCGTCTCGCGGATCGGCGGCGGCTACGCGGCCGACAGGATCGGCTCCAGACGCGCGTTTCTCGCCTCGCTCACCTGTGCCGCGATCGGCGCGACGCTGCTCTTTGCCCCGCAACCCCCAGTGCTCGCCCCCGCCATCTTCCTGCTCGGGATCGGTCTCGGCGGCACTGCGACGCTGTACATCCCGCTGCTCCTATCGGTGTACGATCCGGAGAAGGACACGGCCATCGTCGGCATCTTCAACGTCGCTGGCGGCGTCGGCGCGCTGGCGATGCCGCCGCTGGGAACGGCAAGTGTCGCATACACGGGGAGCTACACGCTCGCTATCCTGCTGACGCTTGGCGTAACCCTCGTGGCGTTCTGGGCGGTCGTCACCGGAACTCGTGTCGACCAGCGTGCCCGGGCGTGAATCGGCCGGTCCGGCTATCCCGAGGTTCCCCGGCGAAACGCGCTATACACGAGATAGCCGTAGAGAAGCGCACCGCCGAGCGCGAGTGCGTAGCCGAACTGGATGACGGAGGGCCTCCCCGCGACGAGGACGACAGCGTGGACGACGAGCGCACCGCCCAGTCCGCAGATAGAGAGTAGCGCGGTACGGTTCGTCGACCCCGGGAGAACCCCCACCCGCGGCGGGTAGAACTGGTAGACCATTCCGACCACTGTCAGCCCCAGAAAGCCCAACAGATTCAGCCGGAGATGCAGCGTCACGGTTGCCGCCGTGAGCCCCTCCAGCGCGAACCATAGCCCGAGCGAGACGCCGGCAACCCCACTTAGCATGGCCACAGCGACGGCGTAGAAGCCGACACGGCGGCGCTCTGACCGGTAGAGCATCCACAGCGTTACGGCCGCAAACAGCGAGACCGCAAGGGCTTCGAGGAGCGCCCCGGCGAGCAGGAATCGCGCGTCGACGAGTCCCGACACCAGCAGGAGCGGCGCAACAGCACCGGCAGGGAGCACGATCCACGGCGCCCACAGCGGCGGGTACGCCACGAGAAAGCGCGGCAGGAGTCGAAAGCCCAGCGCGAAGACGAACAGCGTCGCCGTACCCGCGGCGAGCAGATGGGTGGTCTGTGCGGGGAGCCCGGCAAAGAGCGTCGGCAACCCACCGTAGAGTGCCGCGGTTTCGTAGGCTCCCACGAGCAGATAGCCCAGCGCGACCGGCACGAAGCCGTTCGATAGCCGGTCCACGGGGCGGCGGTCGGCGTTGTGATCGCCAGTCCCCGTCTCGCCCGCAAGGAGTGGGCCGCCGATGGTCCGGACCAGCGCGACGACGAAGAGCGCGACGCCGAGCCCCCAGAACAGCGCGCCGACAGACGAGAGAGCGGCCGGACCGACGTCGAGCGAGGCCGCGACGAGACTTGCAGTGCCGAGGACGACCAGCGGGAACTGCACTGCGGGTGCCCGGGCGACGGCGAGTTCCCGGTCGAAATACGCCGGGACGAGCGCGTAGGCCTTCCCGAAGAGCACGTGAAAGACGAAGCCGTAGACGGCCAGCAGTATCTCCGTCCGGCGCGGGACCTCGAGGAGAATGCCGACCTGCCACGCGATCAGCGCGAGCGCGCCCACGAGGACGTAGCGTTTCGACCAGCGGGACGTTTCCTGGGTCATTGACGATAGCTGTCCGGGAGGCTACACAGGCGCTTTAGTTAGGTGTTGTCGCGATCATGTGCGGCGCTCGGATGCGTGCGAGACAACGGACGAGGGGGTTCGGTTTGTGGCACCGGCACGGTCAGCGACTTCGCGCCGTAGCCACTGATTCGGGCCGCAGTGCCTGCCCTTCCCCGTCGAGCACGATCCCCCGCAGTCGCGGGGGACGTGCTCTCGGCCGGGTGGTCGTCGAGGAGTGATTCTCGGCCGGGTGGTCGTCGAGGAGTGATTCTCGGCCGGGTAGTCGTCGAGGAGTAGTCTTCCGGGAGTGATCGGCTAGTACCGGACCCGCCGACGACATCGGTGTGGTCACTGGCTGTCCGCGGTCGTCGCCGCCGCTCGCAGTTTTCGTCGTGGCGTGGGTTCTGCCCGCAAGGACGCCCTTTAGGACCGCCGGCACCTACGGGAAGCTATGACCGATCCGACCCGTCGAAACCGTCTCGACGAGGAACAGAGCCCGTATCTCACCCAGCACGCGGACAACCCCGTCAACTGGCAGCCCTGGGACGAGGATGCGCTGGAGGCCGCCCGCGAGCGCGACGTACCGATCTTCCTCTCCATTGGCTACTCGGCGTGTCACTGGTGTCACGTCATGGAAGAGGAGAGCTTCGAGGACGAAACCGTCGCCGAACGACTCAACGAGAACTTCGTCCCGATCAAGGTCGACCGCGAGGAGCGACCGGATCTGGACAGCGTTTACCAGACCGTCTGCCAACTCGTCAGCGGGCGGGGTGGCTGGCCGCTCTCGGTCTGGCTGACACCCGAGGGCAAGCCGTTCTACGTGGGGACGTACTTCCCGCGGGAGAGCCGTCAGGGGATGCCCGGCTTTCTCGAACTGCTCGACAACATCACCGGTTCGTGGGCCGAATCCCGCGACGAGATGGAGTCCCGCGCCGAGGAGTGGACGAAAGCGGCGAAAGGCCGACTCGAAGAGACGCCGAGTCAGCCGACCGAACTCAAAGACAGCGTGCTCGTCGACGCCGCGAACACGGCGCTTCGCGCCGCGGATCGCGACCACGGCGGATTCGGCTCCAGTGGCCCGAAGTTCCCCCAGCCATCGCGGCTTCACCTGCTCATGCAGGCGTTCGAGCGGACGGGCCGGGAGACGTTCCGCGACGCCGCAGTCGAGAGCCTCGACGCGATGGCCAACCGAGGACTGTACGACCACGTCGGCGGCGGCTTCCACCGCTACGCCACCGACCGCGAGTGGATCGTCCCGCACTTCGAGAAGATGCTCTACGACAACGCCGAGATTCCGCGCGCCTATCTCGCGGGCTATCAACTCACGGGCAAGGACCGCTACGCGCAGGTCGTCGAGGAGACCTTCGAGTTCGTCGAACGCGAACTCACTCACGAGGAGGGCGTCGGCGACCGCGCACGCGGCGGCTTTTACAGCACGCTCGACGCCCAGAGCGACGGCGAGGAGGGCAAGTTCTACGTCTGGACGCCCGGAGAGGTCGAGGCGGTCCTCGGCGAGGACGCCGAGCTATTCTGTGACCGCTACGGCATCACTCGCTCGGGGAACTTCGAGGGCAAGACCGTGTTGACCCTGGCGCGAAGCGTCGACTCGCTGGCCGAGGAGTACGACCTCTCCGAAGGGGAAATCGAGGAACGACTGGCCGACGCCCGCGAGCAGATCTTCGAGGCGAGAGCGGAGCGTGTCCGGCCCCGGCGGGACGAGAAGATCCTCGCTGGCTGGAACGGCCTGATGATCTCCACGCTGGCGGAGGGCGGACTCGTCCTCGACGAGCGCTGGACCGACCTCGCCGAGGACGCGCTCGCGTTCGTCCGTGAGCAACTCTGGGACGAGGACCGCGGCGAACTCGCCCGGCGGTACAAACCCGCGACCGACGAGGCAGGCGACGTCAAGGGCGATGGCTATCTCGAGGACTACGCCTTCCTCGCCCGCGGCGCGTTCGACTGCTATCAGGCGACCGGTGACGTCGATCACCTCGCCTTCGCACTGGATCTGGCGCGGACGATCGAAGCCGAGTTCTGGGATGCCGAGGAGGGAACGATCTACTACACCCCGGCAAGCGGCGAGTCACTCGTAACGCGTCCGCAGGAGCGCCGCGACCAGTCGACGCCGTCGAGTCTCGGCGTCGCGGTCGACCTCTTGCTGTCCCTGTCGCCCTTCGTCGATCACGAGCGGTTCGGCGACATCGCCGAAACCGTCCTCTCGACGCATGGCCAGCAGATCGAATCGAGTCCGATGGAACACACCACGCTCACGCTGGCCGCCGACCGCAGGCAGACTGGCGACCTCGAACTCACCGTCTCCGCCGACTCGCTGCCCGCGGCGTGGCGTGACCGCCTCGCGGAGGCGTACCTTCCCAACCGAATTCTGGCGCGGCGACCGCCGACCGCGGAGGGGCTCTCGGACTGGCTGGCGACGCTCGACCTCGACGAAGCACCCGCGATCTGGAAGGGCCGCGATGCACAGGGGAGCGATCCGACGCTGTACACCTGTCGGTCCTTCACCTGCTCGCCGCCGGTCACGAGCATCGACGAGGCGCTTTCGTGGGCCGAGGATCTGGCCCCGGAGTACGAGGGTTAGACGCAGATCACTCCTCTTCGGCGCCGTCGACATTCTCGGGACTATCGCCGTACTCGGTCGAAGACTCCGGCGACTCAGCACCAGCGGTGGTCGTCGCCACCGATCCGGACGCTGAAGCGGTCTCGATCGCCGGTTCACCGACGGCGAGCGTGTCGTACTCTTCGACGAACGTCACGACCATCGCCGCGAAGATACCGAGAACGATTGGCCCGACGAACAGGCCGACGAAGCCGAGCACGTATACCCCGCCGAACACCCCCACGAGGATGAGGCCCGGATTGAGGTGTGCGCGCTTGTCGATCACGAGCGGTCGCGCGAAGTTGTCGACCGTACTCACGACCAGTATCCCGTAGAGCACAAGGAAGGTCGCCGAGACCGGGTCGCCGATAACTGCGAGATAGAGCGCTGCAGGTCCCCAGACCAGAAAGGCACCGATCAGTGGGAGCAGGGCGAGGACGATCATCACGAACGTCCAGAAGACGACACTGGGGATGCCAGCGGCCCAGAGAGCGACGCCGCCGAGGAGTCCCTGCAGGAAGGCGACGAAGATGTGGCCGATGACGACGCCCCACGTCGTCTGTTCGATCTTGTCGAAGAGATAGTCGGTCACGCCATGCGGGAGCGGCGAGTTCGTCCGCGCCCAGGCGACGAACTTCGGCCCGTCTTTCAGACCGTAGTAGAGCAGGAAGAACAGGAGGGCAACGCCAAGAGAGGTCCGGAGTGCGAATGCGACGAACCCGGTCGCGCCTGACGAGAACACGTCCAGAAGCTGTCTCGCACCGATCATCAGTTGCTGCTCGATGTCGATGACGAGGCCGAACTGCTCGAACAGCGTCGCCTCGACGCTGTCGATTTCGAGACCGGTCCGCCCGCGGGCGAGGTTCTGGAGATCTCGGGTGAGCGCACTGGCGATGTAATAAAACGGTAGAAAGGCCGCTAATACGGTCGCGACGATCAACACCAGCGGCGACACCTGTTCGCCGAGATGGGGCACGAGGCGCCGGTGAATCGGATAGAGAACGTATGCGAGGACGACGGCGGAAAGCACGTACTCGACGAAGGGGAGGATAATGAGAAGCGCCGCAAGTCCGGAGATGGCGATACAGACCAGTAGAAACGACTGGGAGCGATTCATGCCAGAACTTATCGTGGTCGCGACAAAAATCCACTGGAGTGAAGAACTGTCAGAGGGTGGACGCTCCGGGCAACTACACCAAAGTTTAATATTTATGCCGGTCAAGAGTGTACTATATGGCAGACAAAGACGACCTCAAAGAACAGATGATCGACGCCTTCGAGGGCGCTGACTACCCCATCTCCAGCCCGATGGATCTCGTTCCGGCACTGCCGAACGGCCCCGGAACGAAGTTCGAGTCCGGAGACTTCTCGATGACGGCGATGGAGCTCAACACCAAACTCGGCGGGGGCGACTTCCCGTACGATTCGGCGGAAGCCTTCGTCGACGACGTCCTCGTCCAGCTCGAAGATCAGGACCTGATCTGATCGGCCGATTCTAGTTCGATTTCTTTGCGCCAGCCCACCGAGCATCGCCACCGTCCTGCCCGACCGTCGTCACAGGCTATTTAATAGTCGCCTTCGCAGGAACGTGTATGCCTGAAATAGAGATTACTGAGGATCAACAGGAGTATCTCGAAGATCTGCGCGCGGAACTCGAAGCCGACATCGTCGGTCCATACGGACACGTCCGCATCGGCGACGCGGTCCAGTATCTGATCGACAACCACGACGGAACGCTCGACGACGTACTCGCGGAGGAGGCCGCTAACGCCGCGGAGTCCGACGATAGCGGTGACGTCGACGAGAACGAAGCCAGCGAAGGGAGCGACGATGACGGCGACGCGGATACTGAGGAGAGCGGGGATGATGACGCCGAGGAGAGCGAAGACGATGACGCCGAGGAGAGCGGGGATGATGACGCCGAGGAGAGCGAAGACGATGACGCCGAGGAGAGCGGGGATGATGACGCCGAGGAGAGCGGGGATGATGACGCCGAGGAGAGCGAAGACGATGACGCCGAGGAGAGCGAGGACGATGACGCTGATGAGGCCGAGGACGATGACGCCGCCGACGACCAGAGCGGCGAGGACCGACTCTCGGCGATGATGTCGCTACTGGACACCCACGACGAGAAGTGGCGAGAGACCAGCGGCGACGCGCGCTACGAGGTCGACCTCCCGGACGGGACGAGCGAGGACGCCCCGACGAAAGACGACGTCCGGGCGCTGCTGTTCAAGAACTACTGATCGCACGAACGTTGATTGGCCAGGCCGTCGTCCGCAACATATGGGGGATGACGAACGGCACGTGATCGTACAGGCGCAGTCACAACTGGAGGACTGGACGACCAGGGCACGGATGGAGGCGTACAGCGAACTCTTCGAGGGGGAGGATCCGCTCCTCTCGGCTGAAGACCTCCGGCTCCTCGACGCACTCGACTCGAGACTCGAACGGCAGGGAGACGACGGTATCTGGGGAACCGATCAGTATGGGATCCACTCTGCGGGTGAGACAGGCCCTGACCTGCCGCTCGGTGTCGTCTGCGTGTATCGCCCACAGGTCACGGCGGACTCCGTCCTGCGAGGCGGAGAGGGGCTTGACGACGACACCGAAGAGCGAATCAACACGGCGCTTTGGGACTATAGCGAGCGCGTCTCGACACTCATCGAAGAAGAGCTAGCGGCGTTTCTGCGTGAAACACAGCAGTGACCCGAGCTACTCGGCGTCGGTGGCCTTTTTGACTTCGGTGATGATGATGTCCCAGTCCGGATGCTCGGGGCCGTTTCTACAGTCCCAGCCACCTTCGACATCGATGCCGTTTTCGTCTGCGCGCTGGAGAAGCGATTCTAACTCCGCGTGAAAGTCCGGCTCTGACGCAGGCACGGATTCATCGCCCGTCATGACGCTGACGACCCCGTGCGATCGGCGTCCGTCACTTGCTCGTCCGGCCGTGTGAGTGCAACATCATCGAAGTTCGGCACAAGTCCGTGTTCCTCGGACGTAAGGGAGACGTCGACATCTGGCGCCCCCGAAAACAGCGCAGTCATGACAATAGTCAGAGAGGCCGTCTCCTGTTCGTACCGGGTGCGATACGTTCGAGAGTTCTGGTGGAACTCAAGCGATCGTAGGCCGACACCACTCCGTGTAGCGATCATCGGGAATACCTAGCTGCCAGTGCTGTTTGAGGTCGTATACTGACTATACAGTACCTATATAAGTGTCACCCGGGCCTCACTCTTTGACCAGCGTGGCGGCGATGAGACGGCGGTGGCCACGCCTGAGTCGCGAAGATAGCGACTGCTGTGTGATGCCCAGTTCGTCGGCAATCTCCTGAAGCGTGGCAGTCCGCGGCGAGTCGAAGTAACCGCGCTCGAAGGCCAGCACGAGTGCTTCCCGCTGGGTGTCGGTCAGTTCGTAGCCCTCACCCTGTACTGGCAGGAGCGAGTGAACGGCCGTGATGTCTATCGGGATATCGTGCTCCTGACAGTACGAGCGGAACTCGCTGATCTCGTCCTGGCTCTCGCCGCGGACCTCGAAGTCCCACCCTGTTGCGGTGCCGATGCCGGAGAGGACGGCGAGTTTCGTTTCGGCAAGAGCGTTCAGAACCCCGACATATTCCCGTTCCCATTCGACGCGCATGAGATACTCGTGCTCGACGCTATCGATCAGTTCGATATCGGTCACGCCCTCGTGGGCCTCGAACGATGCTTCGATATCGGCCGCTTTAGCACCCCGCACCCAGAAGTACGGAATAATTAGCGTGTCGTGGGGGATGAGTCGTTCCAGTTCGACGCTCACGTCGGGGAGGTTCTCGAAGACCGTCCCGAGCGGGAACTCCGCGGCCGGACTCGTAAACTCCATCACCGTAGCCATACCATGACGTTCGGGGCCCACGTGAATAACAGGTACCGATGGTGTATCAGGGACAAAGGGGGCGCCCGCCACGGATCGAAGACCGCAACCCAGCCTACGGAAAGTGGAAGTATCCCGCAATCAGGGTAGTGGCTTGGTATACCAAGCCACCACGTTTTGTAGCGGCACAATCAACGGAGGAATGACTAATGAGCGTAATCGGGGAGATTCGAGTACCATCCGGTGATTTCGAACTCGGGCAGATTCTCACCGTCGAAGGTGGCGCTTCTATCGAACTCGAAAGCCTCGTCCCGATAGCCGACACTGCTGTTCCCCTCTTCTGGATTTACGATCGGTCGCGGGAGTCGTTCGTCGAGAGCGTCCAGGAGCATCCCGCTGTTAACGAAATAAAGCCGGTTGACGTGTTCGAGGACAGGACGCTGTTCACGCTGGACTGGGACGTGAACCAGGACCACCTCTTCAGTGGCACACGAGAGCACGATGGACAACTTCTGAGCGCTGTCGGAACCCCCGAAGAGTGGGAGTTCGAAATCCGGTTTCCGACGTATGATGCGCTCAGTTCGTTCACCAATCACTGCGAGGACGCACAGATTTCACTGGAGATAGTCCGCGTCTACAACCCGACGGAACCGGACGCCGGCCCGTGGTACGGCCTCACTGACCCCCAGCGGGAGGCGATAGAACTCGCCGTGGAGATGGGCTACTACGACATCCCGAGACGCTGTACGACCAAAGAACTCGCCGACGAACTCGGCATCTCGGATCAGGCCGTCACCGAACGGCTCCGCCGCGCCATCGACTCACTGGTCTCCTACACGCTCGTCCCGATGGGAATGGAGGAGTGAACGTATATAGGCATTGTAGACCAAGCCGAACATCCATTTGTATCAACCGTCCCGTGTTATATGTGAATCGTATCTCGAGTAGAAACCAGTCGAGAGCCATTAGGATAGAATGACGACGAAAACTCCCGATAACCGTACGGTAGTAGCGTCGGAGGAAGTGTTCTCGGTGTTAGCGAACGATCAGCGACGGGTCGCCCTCCAGATGCTGGCGGACACTGATGAGCCAATCCTCGACCTCGATTCACTCGTCGAGCAGGTATCTGGGCGTCTCCACAGCGAAGACCCGTCAATGGACCAGTACAGACGCACCCGGATCGCTCTTCACCACAACCACCTCCCAAAACTGGACGAGTACGGGATGGTGGTGTACGACCCGGACGCGATGTCGGTTCAGCCCGCGCTAGAGGGGGTAGATGGGCAGGTCCTGTCCCTCATCGAGTCAGCCGAGGCGAGCGACTGAACTGCGCCATTGGCCCTGAACCGCCGCTATCGGTGGTTCCCGCTGGCTGGGAAATCCTGTAATAATTACTACCGTCGAGCCAGTAGCCCTAGCCATGCAGTATATAGTCGCCACCGACGGATCGGCAGTCAGCGATACGGCAGTCGAACAGGCCGCGGCGCAGGCGACAATGGTGGGCGCGGACCTCGAAGTCGTCCACGTACTCACGCCGGAGACCGAACTCGTGGACGGACAGGTCGTGCTCCCGGGCGAGGACGCCGCCATCAAGCAGGCTGAGCGGATCCTCGAAGGGGCAAAGAGGGTTGCCGAAGATGCTGTCGCGGCGCACGACGGCGACGTCGAAGTCAGTACTGAACTACTGACGGGGCGACCCGCCGAGTCGATTACGACACATGCAGCAGAGCGAGACGTCGACGGCATCTACGTCGGTCACCGCGGGCTCTCGGATAAGCCGGATTACGTGGTCGGCAGCGTCGCCAAGACCGTCGTCGACAAGACAACCGTTCCGGTGACCATCGTAAAATGACATCCTCCGTGCCGTGAACGGCGCGGTTTCCCCAGCGTTGGGATATTATGGTTCGCGGGTCACCTGTTCTTGTGCGGCGACTCTCCCCGTGGATTTGTCGAACAGGCGTACCGCTGGCTGTGCCATCCAGCCGTTATCCCTATCTCCCCCGTCAAGGGCGAGACTCGGGAGTACCTTCTGTCGGATGTTATCGGCTCCGTTCACATCGGCATTGGCGACCAGCCCGCACTCATCGCAGACGTACAGACCGCGTTCAACACGCTGGCTATCGTCGGTAGTCCCACAGGATGCACAGGACTTGGACGTGTCACGCTCATCTACGCGCTCAACACTGATACCGCGTTCAGCGGCTTTGTATTCCAGCATCTCCGTGAACCTGTCGAACGCCCATCCATGCAGGTCGAGATTGCCGTGGTCGCCCCAGTCGGCGTCCTCACGGATACCAGTCAGATCACCTACGGCAATCGCCCCGACGTTTCGGGCGGCGCACTCGCCTACAATGTCCGTCGAGACAGCATGGAAAAAGTGTGTCCGGCGCTTGTCGCGCTTCCGGTCCAGTCGTTGTGCTTGTCGAGAGAAGCTATCGTTGCACTTCGCTCGCTCTTTCTGGAAGTAGTAGTCATCTTCTTTGAGTGCGCCACCGGGGTACAACAGGGCGTCGTCCCTAACTGCAACAGCGGCGAAGTTACAGATGCCGAGGTCGATACCTGCTACCCGGTCGCCCGGTGGCTCCGGGTCGTCAATCTCGACATTGCACACGATGTGCAACTCCCATTCGCTGCCGGTCCAGACCGCCCGGATCTGTTGGATGTTTTGAACGGCCACATCCGGGTCAGCGCCATATTCACAGAGAATGAAATCCTGCTTCCCGTCTTTCAGGTTCCGACCCTTCGAGAGCCGAATCTGGTTGTGATCAGGGTCGTGCTTGAATCCATCCTCTTTGAACGTGACTGTCGAGCGGGGATGCTCGTCGCCGTGTTTGCGGTAGCCAGGTGGGTTCGCCTTCTCGTCGCCGCTCCCACGGAGCGTGTACCACGAGTCGAACGCCTCAGCCAATTCTTCGAGAATTGCCTGACTGGATTGTGCGTTCAAATCCGCGTAGCGTTCGTGATTCTTGAGGTACGCTTTGAGAACGTCGTCATCTGGTATCGTGCCGGTTTCATCCCAAATGCGGTCGCACGTCCACCGGGCGATATTCCATATTTTCGAGGCAGCGACCCCGAGCGAATCGAGGTCATCACGCACCTGTTGGTGGTTGCGGACGGATACCACGTAGGCGCGAGTGACCTGATTCACCATACATAGCCTGTTGTATTCTATAGTGATAAGTCATGACCTACCGGGGTGGAAGTGAACGTGGAATATCCGGCCTGGGTGTTCCTCGGTGGGCGGCGTATCTGAGCCTACGCGATTCACTCCCGTCCTCAGAACGCTCCGCGTTCTGATGTGCGAACGAGACGCGGAGCGTCTCGTCAACGCCGTGAACGGCGGGATTCTCTCGCTGTATCAAGATAGCCGGTCAGACGATCCGCACTGCCGGAGTCACTCGTTCGCCGACGGCTTCGGCGCGAGCACGAGACCGAGCAGGATCGAGAGAAGGCCAGCACCCGCACCGATCAGCAACAGTTCCAGTCGTGGGTAGCCCGAGATTGCCGCACCGGCGGCCGCGGAGACGAGCATGACGCCGGTCGCAATCGGTAGCTGGTGCCGACGCATTAAATCCCGATTCCGATCCGTGTGTAGACGAAGTAGATCAGTGCGAGACACGGGAAAAAGACCAGCGCGAAGACGGCCTTGCTCCAGTTATAGACCGTCTTCCCGTCGAGCGGGCCGAACGGAACCATGTTGAACGTCGCCAGGAAGACGTTGATGAAGACGCCGAACCGACCGACCTGCTCGACGAACGCGACCGGGACGAACACGAGCGGAAGGAAGACGGCGGCGAGTCCCAGATTCACCGCTGGCCCGGCAAGTGCGATCAGCCCGTTCTCTCCGAGGGTGATCCGACCGCGATGGTGTACCGCGCCGGGTGCCGCGAAGATGAAGCCGATAATCGCGCTCATAATGGCGAGAAAGAGCATCCCGTAGTCGGCGCGAAACTCGGCGACCTGTCCGAACCGAACCGCGGCCACCTTGTGACCGAGTTCGTGGAGGACGAAACTGACGCCGACGGTGATCATCGAGAGCGCAACGACCTGGGCGATTCCTGCGGCCCCACTGGCCATATGCAGGAAGATGAAGATCGCAAACGCGACGCTGAGCGCGATCCACGCGACCGCGAGGTCACGTTTCTCGTCTGCGCTAAAGGTTAGCTCACGTCGCCGTGTGCGGCTTGGAGCGCCGACCATGATCAGGGGAGGAACCCCGCGAGGATCTCCGCACCGTTTCGTGCGCCGTTAATGAGTTCGTTACCCACGCCGCTGAGTCCGCCGATCTCGGGGGCCATATACGGCACCACGACGGTGATAAACAGGAAACTGGCGATGATGCTCCCGATGTTCGTCAGCGCGACGACCGTGATCAGCCGAAAGAGCGGGACGTCGAACATCCGGTCGACGAGTTCCGAGATGGGACTCTCGGTGTCGTCGAGGATCTCGTTCAGCGTCTGGATGTCGCTGACGTTGACCGGGCGCTTGCGCAGTTCCATGTAGCCGGTGAACCAGCCAGGGGCGAGCATCGGATTGATGCTCGTCAGCCACGCAACCGCGCCGCCGACGCCCGCACTGGACCAGTGGGCACCGCCGAGTCGGGCCAGACCGAACGCAAAGACGCCGTTGATCAGGAACCACGCGCCGAACAGCCGAAGCAAGAAGCCGTCCTCGACGCCTGCGAGGAGGAGGAGAAGGAAGAACACGGCGAAGCCGACGGTAAACAGGTAGCCGACTGCCTTGCCGATCGAGAAGCGCCGTTTCGTCGCCGTCTCCGAAATCGACGCCATAGGAGGCAGCGTCGTGGGCTGGGCAAGATACTCTTCGATGCCGGCGCGATGGCCCGCGCCGACGACCGCGACCACATGATAACCGTTCGCCCGCAGCGCGTTCAGTTTGTGTGCAATGAAGGCGTCGCGCTCGTCGATCAGTGCCTCGGCACCGCGGGGACTGAACCGGCGGAACTCCTCCATCATCGCCGAAACGACGTCGCCGTCGGTCAGCTCTTCGATATCGAACTCCTCGTCTATCTCCTCGACCTCCTCCATCGAGGCGCTAAGCAGGACGCCGACGAGCGTTCCGAGCAGGAGACCAACCGCGCCACCTGCTGCCAGGCCCGTGCCGAGCCGAAGCGCCGTGACGCCGTAGCCCTCGAACGTTTCGGGCCCGAAGAAGCCGAGCGGGGCGACGCCACTCGTGACGAGTGCGACTGCGCCGGCGATGCCGACGACGCTCCCGACGAGCAATCGCGTGGTGAAGCCGTCGAGTCCGAGTCCCGGCGGGGGACTGATCGACGGCAAAAACAGGAAGCCAAGCAGGAGGCCGGCGACGGCTCCGAAGGCGACAGCGCCGACGAGCTGCAACAGCCCGGCGCTCGTAACCCCGAGCGTCAGGAGTTCGCCGTAGCCGAGTGCGGGCGCAACTGCGACGCCGCCCACCGCGCCGAACAGCATCCCGAGGACCATCCCGCCGACGACGCCGAGCGTTCGCGGGTCGGTGATTCCGAGCGCGAGGCCGCCGACGAGTTTTGCCTTCTCGCCGATAGACAGTCTGGTCCAGAACCGCTGCATCGTGACCTGGATATCCCGGTCGACGAGCGCGAGTCCAAGACCGAGTTCATCGGCGGTATCGGTCGCCGCCCGCATGTCAGCCCCCGGCTCGATATCGAACCGGTCGCCCATGCGGGTCTGGACGTACGAGAGCATCCAGTAGGCGAGGAACTGAAAGACGGTGTTGCCGCTCAGTAGGTCCTTCGCCTCGATATCGTCGGGCGTCTCGCCCTGCATCTGTCGATACCGCCCTTCGTCGAGTTCGACGGCGACGACGTCCGGGCGCTCCTCACGTATCGTCTCTTCGACCCGCTCTGCGCTCTCCGCAGAGACGTGGGCCGTCCCGACGACGGTCACGCTCCCCTCTTCCGAGGGGACGGCGTCCACGCCATCCGGCTCCGCTGGGTCGGTCATCTACGCCGAAATATACGTGCACGGTTTTTACGCTTGTCGTGTCCGGCGAGTCGGGAGATACTTCTCCCGGCCGCCACGAGTACGTGACATGCCGGAGACGCTCCTCGAATCCCGTATCGAGAACCGCGAGATGGTCCAGCCGAACCACGCCAACATGCTCGAAACCGCCCACGGTGGCAACGTCGTCAAGTGGATGGACGAGGTCGGCGGGATGTCCGCGATGCGCTTTGCAGGCGAGACCTGCGTCACCGCCCGGATGGATCGCGTCGACTTCAAACGCCCAATCGAGGTGGGCGACACCGCGCTGATCGAGGCGTACGTTTACGCCGCCGGGACGACGAGCGTTCGTGTCCGCGTCCAGACGTACCGCGAGAACCCGCTCACCGGCGAGACCGAACAGACCGCCGACTCCTACTTCATCTACGTGGCGATCGACGAGGACCGGAACACCGTCGCAGTACCCGACCTCATCGTCGATTCTGAGCGCGGAGAGCGGCTACGCGAGGAGGCGCTCGCCGGTGAAAACGGCGAGAGGGATGACTGATCAGTCGTCGTCGACGAAAGTCCCCGAGGTCGGAGCCCCGCCGCTACCCGTGTTCGCTTTGTGTTCTGCCCGCCCACCGAGCGTTTCGAAGTCGAAGTTCTCGAACTGTGCTGGCTGGACGCCCTCCTCGGCGTAAACGTACAGCGCGGCCTTCGCGATGCCCCAGATCGTCTGGCTGAGTAGGTACGTAAAGACGAGTGCAAGCGCGACGAGAACGGCCGCAAGCAGGACGCCTGGGCCTGGGAAGACGGCCGCCACAGGGATGGAGATTGCGAGCGCAGCCACGACGAAGACGAGTCCGATGCCGATGACGATGCCGGTGATCCCGAACCCTGCGCCCAAGGTCTCGCCCCAGGTGTTTTTGAACGTGCTACCGCTGCGCTTGAACATCTCCGTCGCCGAGACGTCCTCGAAGACGAGCACGGGGACGATGAAGAACGTCATAATCGACCAGCCGAGTGCAAACAGCGACCGCAGAATCGCCGCGAGAGGATTGTCGGAGTTCTCCAGCATGCGAAAGAGAATGCTCACCGTTGCCGAGATCAGCGACCAGACGACGATGGGACCGAGTCGCCCGTTGATCGCCGTCATGCTCGACCTGAGTCCCGGTTCGCGGCCGTGAAACGACTCGTTCGCCGCGTAGACCAGCGCCGCCGAGAAGTAAGTGCTGAAGAAGGTCGTGACGAAGTACAGCGCGAAGAGGACGACGTACTCCAGTCCGCCGCCGATGACGTCGGCCAGCACCATCGGGAGGAAGAAGAGCACGAGAAAGAAGATGCTCGAAATCGCCGCCAGTAGGGGGAAGACAAGTAGTTTCGGATGATCCCGAATCACGCCGACGCTGTCTTTGGTGAGCGTCCACCCGGTTTTGATCCGGTCGAAAAAGCCCAATCCGCCCGAACGTCTGTTCATCGACATAGGGGAGGGGACTGCCGGAGAGTACTTATTATTGATGGCTTTGATTGCCGAAAACTACGGCAACTCGTGGGGGTCTAGTAGCCCCCCTCGACAGTCTCGTCGATCGGCCCGGCGAAGACGCCGTAGAGGAACTTGAAGTACCAGAGCACCAGCAACAACACCAGTAGTCCGAGCACGGTGACCAGGTTAAGCGCGAGCGGCGACACCACCGCGGCGTCGATGGTGAGCCCGCTCGCCGGATAGATCGTCGGATAGAGCAGTCTCGCGACGAGACCGACGAGCAGAACTGAGAGGCCGAACGTGCTGGCGAACCAGAGCCGATGTCGGCCACGACGAGCCAGCACGATCCCGCCGACGCCGAGTACGACGCTTCCGAGCACGATGGCGACCGCTGGCAGGGTCAGCAGTAGCTCCCGAACGCCGACGGGATCCGTCCAGAAGACGACGGCAAGCAGGACGACGACCCCGCCGAGATAGGCAAGCGTCGATGCCGTGCCGTACCGGACCATATCGGCAGCGAGCGAGCCCCGAGTTTTCGCGGTGACGAAGGCCGCACCGCTCGTCAGGGAGAGCGCGACCAGACCGACCCCGGTCAGGATGCTCGGCAGGCTAGAACGGCAGTCCCGAAGATCCAGCTACCGACCAGCATCCCGAGCAGGAGCGATACTGCCTGCATCGTCTGGACCACGGTTGAAGCCATAGTGGCTGGTGGCGGGAACATGGAATGGACTTTGACTGATTCTGAGGATCAGGGAGCAATATATCCGAACTATATTTCACGCTCGTAGGAACGTTCGTATAATTTATATAGGTGAAGTTACCGGTACTGCCCGGCCGCTTAGGGCGGTTAACTCTCGTCGTATTCGTAGAACCCCTCCCCCGTTTTCTTCCCGAGGTCGCCCGCCGCGACTTTCCGTTTGAGCAGGTAGGCAGGCTTGTAGCGGTCGCCCAACTCCTCGTGAAGCGTCTCGGCGGCGTGCAGTGCGACGTCGAGACCGATATGATCGGCGAGTTCGAGCGGCCCCATCGGGACGTTCGTGCCGAGTCGCATCCCGCGGTCGATATCCTCCTTGCTGGCGACGTCCTCGTCGTAGGCACGGACCCCCTCGTTGATCCAGGGGATGAGGATCCGGTTGGTGACGAAGCCGGGTTTGTCGTCTGCTTCCCAGGTCTCCTTGTCGAGGTCCTCGGCGAGGGCGTGTGCCAGTTCGGTCGTTGCCGCACTCGTCTTCTCGCCGACGACGACTTCGACCCCGTCCATGATCGGCACCGGGTTCATAAAGTGCAGGCCGACGACTTGCTCCGGGCGCTCCGTCGCGCTGGCGAGCGTCGTGATCGAGAGGGTGCTCGTGTTCGTAGCGAGGTATGCGTCGGCGTCGAGCAAGTCGTCGAGCGAGGAGAACACGTCCTGCTTGATGTTCATGTCTTCGACGACGGCCTCGATAACGAGGTCACAGTCCGAGAGGTCATCTAGCTCCGTCGTCCCCCTGATCCGTTCGCGGGCGTCTTCGGCAGTCCCCTCGTCGACGTCGCCGCGGTCCACGAGACGGGCGAGGCTGTCGTCGATCCGGGCGAGGCCTTCCTCGACCAGTTCGGTTTCGATATCGCGCATCAATACGTCGTAGCCGGCAGTCGCCGGGACCTGTGCGATGCCGCTGCCCATCGTTCCTGCGCCGACGACGCCGATGCGTTCGATCGCGTCGAGATCACCGTGCATGGCTCCCGATAGGACAGGATGGACGATAAACGTTTGTTTCTCAATTACAGTATTAAAAATAATACGTGTCTGACGGGTCCCGTCCGGTGATACTGTGAGCAAGTTTCAAGAACCTGGGTAATAATCGTCGGTACCAGGTGACCCGTCGTGAGCGAGAACATGGAGGACAACGGATTACAGGAGTTACGCTACATCGGACCGTCGACAGCAACAGCGCTACACGACGAAGACGTCGACGTGGAGGATATCCGCGCGAAACGCGTCTCCTATCAGTTTCTCGTCGATACGGGAATCAACGCTGGCGTAGCAACAAAGATCAGGCGCTGGCACTCGCTACCGTGGACCTTCGACAGCGAGGAGACACAACTGGATAACCGCTCGAAGAACGTCCGCGGCCTCCGCGATGGCGAACGCGAGTGGGTCGCGGCGAGCGCGGGGAGCGACTCGACGACCGATGATTCGACGGCAGACGGCGACTGGAGGCCGAGCGACTCCGCCGGCGACGGGGAGCGCTCCGTCCGTCGGCAGGGTGACTGGACGCCTTCCGGGACGGTCGACGAGACCGAAGACTCCCACACTGATGGCGACTGGACGCCGACGACAGGGACCAAACCGACTATCGAGGCGGAGACGGACGGGGGTGGAACGGCGGCGGCCGCCGAGTCGGCGTGGCGCGACCGGGCGGAACCGGACCCGGTAACGGCGGTAACCGGTATAACTGACGAAGCGGCCGATCTGTTGAAGGAAGCGGGCATCACGTCGGCGCGACGGCTTGCGACCTCCGATCCCGAACAGGTCGCCGATCTGTTGAACGTAGAGCGAGAGCAGGTCGCCGAGTGGCACTCGAACGCCGAAGAGTTCGTTCGCCAACTCCCGAATTAACTATCTTAGTAGTAATGCATATTTGCGGCCTATACCAGTTTTAAACGACGTATTACCCATGATAGCATTATAGAACTCGTTATTGGAAATCCGCCACCTACCGTTATCTATATATAGTAGATTACCGGATTACGAAATAGATGATCTCGCTGACCGACGCTCCGTTTTCGGCGCGTGACTCCGGTTCGACGCTGACGATCGACTGGATGGCTGACAGTTCTGCGGACGTACTCGGCAAGATTGCTGTGGATGAGGGACAGCATCCACCAAACACCGAAACGGCATCGGCCAGCGCGGGCGGCGTCGAACAGCGCGTCACGCGACGAGATGACGGGCGTCCCGGATCCGGTGCATCCGGCCAGCCCCGGTACCAGGCGAGCGAGGTGACCCAATGAGCGACAGTATGAATCCAGTACAGACGGCGACGGCGACCGGACAGGTCAGAACGACGATCGCGGACGAAGTCTTCGAGACGGTCGCGGAGAGCACACCCGAACTACGGGACGCAATCCGTGGTCGTCGGACGAAAACCGAGTCGACCAACAAAAGCGGCGAGCGCCAGCGCGCTGCCGACATCTGGTTCGACGAACTTCTCGCAGAGCGCCTCGGCAACATCGACGGTGTGGGCGCGTATGCCAGCGAGGAACGCAAGACACCGATCGACTGTGGTGACGGTTTGAGCGTTACCGTCGACCCCCTCGACGGCTCCTCGAACCTCACATCGAACAACCTCGTGGGGACTATTGTCGGAGTGTATGACGCCCCATTGCCAGCGAGTGGCCGTGACCTCGTGGGAGCCGCATACGTCGTCTACGGGCCGACGATTACCATGGTCTCGGCGGCGGCGGGAACCGTCACCGAGTACGAAGTCGTTCACGGCGACCTCCGCTGTCAGGAGGAGAAACTCGAACTCCCGGCCGAACCGGCAGTCTTCGGGTTCGGTGGGGGCGTCGACGAGTGGCTCGAGTCCTTCGAGTCATATGCGGAGGGCATCCGCGAGAACCTGAAGCTACGGTACGGCGGTGCTCTGGTTGGCGACGTCAATCAGGTGCTCGGCTACGGCGGCATCTTCGCGTATCCCGCACTCGAGTCCTCACCGAACGGAAAGCTTCGGTACCAGTTCGAGGCCGCACCGATCTCGTACATCGTCGAGTGTGCCGGCGGCCGCTCCAGCAACGGTCGGAAGTCGCTTCTCGACGTCGAGCCAGGTGCGCTCCACGAGCGGACCCCGTTCCACGTCGGAAACGAGAACCTGATCGACGAACTCGAACGACAGTTGGCGGTGTGAAGGGCGTTAATTAGTCCCTACGACGGAGTAGTAGCTGTATTACCATGAGGTCCCCTGTTGTTGAGGTGAATCGGACGCACCAGCGTCCGCCGGCCTGCTGGGGAGACAGGCCGACGAAGTGTGGCCTGCTGGGGAGACAGGCCGACGAAGTGTGGCCTGCTGGGGAGACAGGCCACCAAGGGGAAGAGGAGAGAGGACGGCCGCGTCACACGCACCGCTGATGGGGGACGGACCTCCCTCACCTTTTGATAACCACAATATTACTAATCCTTATCAGTGCTGGCCTTAGAGCATGGCGGAACGAACATCGAGTACCCAGACCGTGACCAGGAAGGAACTGGCCGACGCGCTCAGAGACCTCGCAGACGCCTTCGAGTCCGAAGAGACGCGGATTACAGTCGGCAACAAGTCGGTTAACGTATCACCGTCCTCGGAGCTCACGTACTCCATCGACGTCGTCGAGCGGTCGGCGCTGCTCAGAGGACGGCGGGAGACCGTTGAGATCGAACTGGGCTGGAAGCCGGCGTCGGCGGACAACGAGTAGGCGCATCCTTCACGAAAGACCAAAATATTTTATCCGCGGTCCTCCCATTCGGTGACGTGAAAGTTCGTATCGGGGAGACGGCGACCGAGGATGAGGCCGCCGCGATCGCGGCGGCGCTGGCGACGCACGTCGACGGCGAAATCGAGGTGTACGTCGGCGACGAAACCGAGCCCACGGTCTCCCGGTCACCCGGCATCGATGCAGGCCATGGAGAGTCCATGGGTGACGAGGACGATCTGGGCCCGACGGAGCGGGAGCAGCGTCTCCGCGAGGAGATCGACGAGATCGATGCGGGCGGCCCGGAGAAGTACCGCGAGCGCCTCGACGAGCAGGGCAAGCTATTCGTCCGCAACCGTCTAGACCTGTGGTTCGGCGGCGACGAAGCCGAGGAATCGTCCTCGGACGCGGGCGTCCACTTCGAGGACGGCAAGTTCGCAAACTTCGATAGCTGGCATCCCGACAGTCCCGAGGTCGAGGAGTACGACCCGGACAATCGCCTCCCTGCCGACGGACTGTTGACGGGTGCGGCCGCGTTCGAGGGCCGGGACGTCCACTTCATGGCGAACGATTTCACGGTCAAAGCGGGTTCGATGGCCCGGCGCGGCGTCGAGAAGTTCCTCCGGATGCAACAGCGAGCGCTCAAGTCCGGAAAGCCGGTGCTATACCTGATGGATTCGTCGGGCGGGCGGATCGACCAGCAGACAGGCTTCTTCGCCAACCGCGAGGGGATCGGGAAGTACTACTACAACCACTCGATGCTCTCGGGCCGCGTCCCACAGATCTGTGTCCTCTACGGTCCCTGTATCGCCGGTGCGGCGTACACACCCGTTTTTGCCGACTTCACCGTGATGGTCGAGGACGTGAGCGCGATGGCCATCGCCAGTCCGCGCATGGTCGAGATGGTCACTGGCGAGCAGATCGACCTCGAAACGCTCGGCGGCCCAGCGGTGCACATGGAGGAGTCGGGGAGTGCCGACCTGATCGCCCGCGACGAGGAACACGCCCGCGAACTGGTCGCGGACCTGATCGGCTACCTGCCGGACAAGGCGGGCGAAAAGCCTCCGAAACGCGAGGGGACACCACCGGCAAAGTCGCCGGAGGGGATTGATGCCATCGTCCCCGAGAAGCCCAACGAGAGCTACGACGTTCTCGACCTGATCGAACGGGTCGTCGACGCCGACTCCTTTTTCGAACTGCGCGAGGGCTACGGGAAAGAGATCGTCACTGGCTACGCCCGGATCGACGGCCGACCGGTCGGTATCGTCGCCAATCAGCCAGCAGAACGGGCGGGGGCGATCTTTCCCGACGCCGCCGAGAAGGCCGCCGAATTCATCTGGAAGGCCGACGCCTACGAGATCCCGATCCTCTATCTGTGTGATACGCCGGGCTTCATGGCCGGGTCACAGGTCGAAAAAGAGGGGATTCTCGAACAGGGCAAGAAGTTCATCTACGCGACCTCCTCGGCGACCGTGCCACAGCAGACCGTCGTCACGCGCAAGGCCTACGGCGCGGGGATCTACGCGATGGGCGGCCCGGCCTACGATCCCGAGAGCGTCATCGCGCTCCCGTCCGGCGAGATCGGAATTATGGGCCCGGAAGCCGCGATCAACGCCGTCTACGCCAACAAACTCGACGAGATAGACGACGCCGAGGAGCGAGCGGAACGGGAACAGGAACTCCGCGAGGAGTACCGTGAGGATATCGACGTCCATCGGATGGCAAGCGAGGTCGTCATCGACGACATCGTTCCGCCGAGCGATCTACGCGCGCAGTTAGCCGATCGATTCGCGTTCTACGAGGACATCGAGAAGGAGGTGCCGGAGAAGAAACACGGGACGATCCTGTAGCGGCCCTGGTTCTGCCCCTCAGTACCGAGTCGTCACCAGCCCCGCGAATACACTCTCATCCCTGTTCAAAATTTATGAAGGAGGGGCCCCTCCCACGAGTATGCGACTCGAAGGCAAGACAGTCTTTATTACGGGATCGGGATCGGGAATCGGACGCGCCAGCGCACTACGCTCTGCCGAGGAGGGTGCAACCGTAATCTCGACCGACGTGGATGGGGACGCCGCGAAGGAAACCGCCGAGGAGATCCGCGAGGCGGGCGGGAGCGCGGACCACTACGAGTTCGACGTGACCGACGCCGACGCGTTTGGGGCGGCGATCGAGGATACGGCGGAGAATCACGGATTCGACGTCCTCGTCAACAACGCGGGCATCGGCCAGCCACCGGGCAAGATCGAGGACGTCGACGAGTCCGTACTCGACTACGTCATCGACGTGAACCTCAAAGGACCGTGGAACGGCACGCACGCCGCCCTCCCGATCATGAAAGAACAGGGTCACGGAACCATCGTCAACATGTCCTCGCTGGCCGGAAAGCTCGGCTTCTCGTATCAGTCGGTCTACGCCCTGACGAAAGCGGCCGTCATCAACTTCACCCGTGCGACCGCCGCCGAGGCGGGCCCCGACGGCATCCGCGCGAACGCGATCTGTCCGGGCTTTATCGACACACAGCTCACCGACGCGTACTTTGCCGGTCGAAGCGATCCCGAGGCGGCACGCGAGGAGATGATCCAGGACTATCCGCTCCGGCGGCTAGGCAAGGCCGAGGAGATAGCCGACTGCGTCGTCTTCCTGGCGAGCGAGGAGTCCTCGTTCGTCACCGGCCACGCCCTGACGGCCGATGGGGGCTACTCCATCTCGTGAATTAGGTCGGTTCGTCGTCCGGATCCGGGGTTATATACGCCTTACACACTGAGAAGAAAGTAATGAGTGGAAACGACGAATCGGAGCCGCCCGAGCGGCCCACAGAGGGCCAGCGCGACGGGACGACCAGTCGCTCCACGGAGTCTACCGGCGAGGAAGCGATGGCCGCGGACGGCTTTACGGAGGCCGAGCCGTCGTCGCGCGAGGGAGACACCGACGACGGCGCGACTGACTCGACCACAGACCTCGACGATAGCTCTGCGACGCCCGACGACCTGCGCGAGGAACTCGAAGACGTCTCGGCGTCAGAGCTGACGGTCCCGCCCCAATCGCTACATCCCAAGGTCCGGATCGTCTGGGTCGTCCAGTCCCTGATCTCTGCGGCCCTCTTCGGCGCTATCGTCGGCGCGATCGATTTCGGCGTTATCGGCATCGGCCTCTGGGTCGGGCCCGCCGTCTTCGGCGTCTTCGCCCTGATCGGAGTGCTCCACGCGGTCCTGCGCTTCCGCGTCTGGGAGTACGAACTGCGCGAGGACGCGCTGTATCTCGAACGTGGCGTCGTAACGCGCGTGCGGACAGTCGTCCCGTACGTCCGAATCCAGCACGTCGACGCAAGCCGTGGGCCGGTCGAGCGCGCCATCGGACTGGCATCGGTGGTCGTCTACACCGCCGGTTCGCGCGGGGCCGACGTGACCATTCCCGGCCTGACCGCCGACGGCGCTGACGACCTGCAGAACCGACTGAAGCGGATGGCGATTCTCGCCGAGGGCGACGACGCTGTATGACGACGAAGCTTCACCCTCTCTCGGTGCCGTACCGGAGCGTCCAGACGGCACTGAACTTCCTCTGGATCGTCTTCATTATCGGCTTCTCGGGAACCGCCGTTATCGGCGGGACGACCGGCGCACTGGTGTTCGGCGCGGCGATCCTCCTGGGACTCGTCAGCGCGGTCGTCTGGGAACTGCTCTACTACCAGCGTTTCGAGTACGAACTCACCGAGGACACCTTCGATCTGGCCTCCGGCGTCGTCTCGCGGCGGGATCGGGAGATCCCCTACCGACGGATCCAGAACGTCGGCATCAGCCGAAACGTAGTCCAGCGACTCGCCGGCATCGCGGAGGTCTCACTGGAGACCGCAGGCGGTAGTTCCGCCGAGGCTCAGTTACGGTACGTCAGTTTCGAGGAAGCCCAGCGACTGCAAGACGAATTGAGCGAGCGGAAGCGACACCGCTCACACAGCGAGAGCGCGAGCGAGGCGGACGAAGAGGAGGAACAGGAGGTCCCGGAACGGGAGACCGAACGATTGTTCGAGATCACCGAGGGCGAACTCGCCGTCCTCGGCCTGGTCTCGATCGATCTCCGATTGATCCCGCTGTTGACCCTTGCAGTGCCGTTCATTTCGCCTGCGCTGTCGAACCCGGCGCTCTATGCCGGACCGCTGTACGTCGTCGCACCGCTGGCCGCGATCGTCCTGTATCTCCTGACGTCGATCGCCAGCGGGATCATCTCGGTGACGAACTACTACGGGTTCCAGTTGGTACGGACCGGCGACGAACTCAGGTTCGAGCGGGGCCTGCTCCAGCGCTACAGCGGCACGATCCCGCTGGAGAAAGTCCAGACGCTGACGATCAACGAGAACGTCCTCGAACGCGCCGTCGGCTACGCCTCCCTGCTCATCGAGACGGCAGGCTACTCGCCCGGCGAGTCCGGGGGTTCACAGTCCGCAGTGCCGATCGCGAAACGCGACCGGGTGCTTCGTCTCGCCCAGTCGATCGAACCGTACGGCGACGTGGAGTTCGAGCGCCCGCCCAAACGCGCCCGGGAGCGGTACTTCTTCCGGTATCTGGGCGTACTCGCCATCCTGACCGGGCTTGCCTATCTCGCCGAACTGTATCTGGTGCCGAACCTCGAGTGGTACTGGATGCTTCTGGGCGTGGTAGCGGTACCGATCGGCGCCCATCTGAAGTGGAGACACCTCGGCTACGCGCTCGTCGACGATCACGTCGTCACGCGGTCGGGCTTCTGGAACCGGACGACCTCCGTCGTCCCGTACCACCGCGTCCAGACCGTGCTGGACAGACAGACCATCTTCCAGCGCCGCCGCAAGCTCGCGACACTCACCATCGACACCGCTGGCTCGCGGAGCCTCATCGGACAGGACGCACGGGCGATCGATATCGACCGCGAGCGGGCGAACGAACTGCGCGAGGAGGTAGCGGATCGGCTTCAGGAATCGCTCGCCGGGCGGATCGCACCCGAAGACAGGCTGTTCGATCCCACCGCGACGGGAACGGAAGTCGGCGACTCGCCGTCGGTCTCGCCGGGTGAGTGATCGTGACCGACCTGTTTCCCGACCGAATCGAGACGGAGAGACTGACGCTCGAACAACTCTCTATCGGTCTCTTCGCGACGTCACACCGTCCACCGAACCGGCCAACCCCTCTATAGCGGACGAATCACCGCCCGTGGATCGGGACGCTATCGGCCATCTGAACGAGCATACTGCTGACGGGGCGAGACAGGGGAACGGTGTATCAAAGAACGACGTCAGCATCGAGAAGCAACTCGTCTTCTGTCCGTCTTGCCTCTTCACCCTCACCGACCAGCGTCGAGACGTCGACCTGTTCGGAGAATCGTTCCGGATCGGGTTCGACACGCTTGACCAGCGTCGAGAAGGTCGTTCCGCGCCGCCCGCCACCCATGACGATACCCCCATACTTCCGTTCTTCAAACGAGGTCTCGTCCGGGGCGGGGAACTCCTCGCGGATGATCTGTGCCGTGTCGCTGACGTACTCGGCCGCCTGCTGTTGGGAGTACGAGCTTTCGGTATAGTACGTCTCGGCGTGCTCCTCGTCGAGATCCTCTGTCAAGTGTCCCGGCGATTCATACAGCACAGACTCCGTCGTCGTATACCCACTGGCAAACCGGACATTCATCGTGAAGCTGTCAGGATACCGTACAATGACTGGAGAGAACAACATGTCCGTGACGGTGGCTCGCTGCTGGATCCGCCAGAGTGCCTCCAGATAGTACGAGGTGAGTTCACCGACCCGGTCGTCGCGTTCACCACGAGCATACGCCGCTGCGACCTCCCTGTAATCCGGGCCGGCAATGCGCTCGAGTCGTCGGTCAAAACTCTTGGCGACACGGTCGAGTTCCGTCTCGTACGCCGTCAGTAATGATACGTTGGGATCGACGAGCATCGCCGCCTTCTGTTCTCTGGCGTCCGCTACGCGCAGCATGTTCTGATGGAATAGCCGCTCGGCCTCGACAGTCGTGAGAGGTGTTCTGACCGCGTTTCGATGAAGAACACGTGCGTCACCGTTGAAACGGCTATACTCCTCCTCCATTCAGCAGTTACTCGGGAGCCAAGTGTTATTAATCCAATGGATCACGGGTTCTGTCTGGCTTACGACGGGTCGGGAACCGGGTTTCGGGGCGGCTACTCGGTGGCTTAGCCAATTAGTGTCAATACCGCTATAAATGCTCATGAAGCATAGTATACGTATGGATACACTCATCGAACGGAACCCGCTGGCTTTCACGCTTGGAATCGGCCTCGGAATCGTCGCGCTGGCAGTCGTCAGTCGCCTCGTTCTCGTCCCATTATTTCCGCAGCTTACCACCCAGGGCATCGGACTCATGCTAAACTGGATATTTGTCGCGTTTAGCATCGCACTCGTCGCGTGGCTTGGATGGTGGGACAAGATCCGCCTCGCTTCGCCCGTCAACCGCCGCGCGCTCGTGTACTTGCTTCCGTTCGCAGGAATAGTGCTCCTGCCGGTTGTCTTCGGAATGGCCGTTCCTGAACTGTCGCTCGTCGAAGGAGAGTTCCTCCCCGCTTGGGCCACCATCGCCGTCATCGTCGTCGGCGTTGCGCTAGGAGCCGCTATTTCGGAGGAACTGCTCTACCGCGGTGTGTTACTCCGTGCGCTCGAACCGCGTGGCCGCCTGTACGCAGGCGTTGTGACGGCAACCGTGTTCGCTCTGACCCACGTGTCACAGATCATCCTCGGTGCGCCGGCCGTAGAGTGGCTCGTCACCATGATCCTGATCATTCCGACGGGAATCGGTCTCGCGGCAGTCGCATTCCGACTGGAGAGCCTGTGGCCGCTCATCGTGTGGCACCTTGCAGTCAACAGTACGGCCCTGCACGCCGCCAGCATGCCGGCGGCGTACGTCGCTTTGCTCCTCGGTCTGACCGTACTGATCGGCGTGATGGGCGTCTGGCTCCTCCGACACGACGACCGCGTCGCCCAGGCTGACGCCCGAAAGGACGGCGCGAGTCCGATCATCGACGCGGAGTCAGCTTGAAACGGTTTTGTGGAAACCATCAGTTACGCGTTGATGGTAAAATTCTTTATTTATGGTAACGTAGTCTCTTCTATGTCATCAGAGACGGATGCACAGGGACGGCTGTACATCCCTAAGGAGGTACGCCAAAAGTACGGCCAGAAGTTTCATATCGTCATGTACGAGGACAGAATCGAGCTGATTCCGGTCGCGGACGATCCTCTGGCCGCTGTCCGCGAAGCGGCAGGTGAACTCCGTAACGCGCCAGCCGATGAAATTCGAGAGGACATCGAGGCGGAGGCGAAAGACGAAGCCGAGGGAGCCGGCGGCGACAGATGACGGTGTACGTCGAGACGGATTTTTTGCTTGCACTCGCCAAAGATGCCGATTGGTTACAGGGTTCTGCGGAGGACGCCCTCGTCGAGTACGACGTCGAAACGTCACCGTTCTCGTATCTCGAACTCCTCCTCGCCCGGGAACGGTACGAGTTCGACTACGTTCCGCTGGTAGCAAACCTGCTCGAACTCGTCCCTGTGCGAAACGAGGAAGAGAAACAGGTAGTGCTGAAAGCCATCAACTACTACGACGAGGGGATGACGCCGCTCGATGCGTTCCACGCAGCGACTGCGGAAACGCGAGGGATGGACGTACTCTCTTCCGAGAAAGACTACGAAGACATCGAGGTAGAACGAGTCCCACTCGGACCGACCGACGAAGAATGACTCCGGACGGAGGAGATAGTCCCAGCTGAACGAAGCGTGGTACTCGTAGTGGTTGTCGTGGCTGCGTGTGCAACGGACTTGAGTCGAATCTTCCGGTTGCTCGTCGAGTCCCAAAATCGCAAGGTGGCGTCGAATACTGACATTACACTCCACTAATACGCGGCTAGAACACCTCTAACCCCCATTCTTTCCCCTGCCGATTCTCCTGCTGCTCGGCCTTGTTCAGGTAGTCGACTGGTGTAACAGAGACAGCACGGATTGCTGCTATTGTACTCTATGTAGCAACTCAGACGGTAGAACGCAAATCTAACCGCGAAGGTCGAAGTAGGCTGGCCAGATGCTGCCGAATCCATTTTATAAGAAAGCTTATGATACCCCCTCGCTTTCAATACCTAATCATGACTTCACGGAGACCGGCTGGTGGCGAACGCGACATGTCACACGTTACCATCAGTCGTCGACAACTCCTCGCGACGAGCGGTCTCGTCGCAGTCGGTGGATTGAGTGGGTGCTTGAGCCGGGTTGCGTCGAGGGTAACGAACACCGGAGCGTCGCCTGCGGCGGTGTTCGCGGGCATTGACTGGACCGACGATGATACGGAGGTTTCGACCAGATTAGACTACGCTCTCGGGAGCCCGCACGTGAGTCGCTTGACTCCGACGTTATCTGGTGGGTCGGGGTTGCTGTCTGGTGATGTCGAGCTCGAAGCATGGGTTACGTCCGTCGCTTTGGAGAACTACAACTCTCCCCGAAGTAACCGGTCAGCGGCGAATCCCGATGACTTGGATTCGGATAACGATGGAGTAGACGACGGAAGTGACGACGTTCGCGGCGAGGATTACAACTCTCCGCGAAGCAATCGGAGTATTGCGAGGCCAGTCGATTTCTTCGGCGACGATATCGACGAGGACGACGAGGACGACGAGACGTTCCAGACCGTCTCGCGGCTGGACGCACGACTTCAAGAGGCGACAACGTCGGCAGCCACAGCGATTTCGAAGCGAAGTGCACGGACCGGTCCGAATCCGCAAACCGAGAAGGAAATTACTGAGTCCGTAGATGAGATGGAAGCGGTACTGGCGGAGATGCGGGCTGCACTGGAGCGGTGTTCCGACGATTCCTGTGTCGCGGCACTGGCGAACGTCGCGGACAGGCAAGCGGACGCTCGTCGAGCACAGGAGTACGCTGAGAACGGCGAGTGGGAAGCCTTCGGGATGACCGGCGAGGACGACGATATTCTCGTGGGTGACTATCTCCTTCCTTCAGCTGCGTTCGACCCGTCAGGGTTGTTTAGTGCGGCAGAGCAGGCGGCCCTCTTCAGGTATTTTGAAGCGAAGCCAATTATTGCGGAGCGGTTCTCGGTGTGTCTGCCTGATGCTGAAGTCCCGGGTGGGAACGGGAATATCCGTGGGGCGGTGACCCCGGAGCGGCTATTCGCGTATCTGGCCGGGCAGGCGGGCGATGGCAGGGTGTATGCGTGGGGTAATTTAACGGTGGCGTCTGATAATTCAGGAGACTGTGATGACACCGATACCGAGCGGCTCCCGGAGGCCGTGTGTGGGACCTCACCTCACTTCGTCGCCGACGTTTCAGAGCCTGTTGCGACGGGCGGTGGGCTCGTGGCCGAGCGCGGTTCCGGCGGTCGCGTGACCGTAGTGAATACCCCGCCGTCTGCCGACGGTGGAGCACCTACGGTGGTGTGTCCGGCTGAAGGAGAGCCGTTTGTGCCAGCGGGGCTGGATGCGTGGGGGAAGAAAATGAGTGACGTTCCGACTACAATGGCACATCAGGGTCGTCTCCTCGACCAGACAGTCGTGCAGGTACTAGTTCAGCCGCCGGGGTGTCCGCAGCCGGTCCCGGCACTCATGTACGGGGGTCGAGGACTGAGCGATGGGCAACTCGTGTACTCTGGTGGGTGGATTATCGATGATGCTGCGCTGTACGAGAACGCGGTGACTGCGTTGACTATTGCGGGTGAGACGCAGGTAGTCGGTATAGACGCCAGCGTGTTCGAAGGAGACGTTGATGGTGATGGATTCGGCGACTTGGTGTCGCGAGCAGTGTCGGGTGAGCGAGCTCGGCGGGGAGCGCCTCTTGATTCGGGGACTCTCGAAGAGTTAGTTGAGGCGGGTGTGCTGGCGGACGATGAGACTGGAAAACTGTATTGCTGGGGAGACGGTTCGTCTTCGAGGGCAGAGTCTGGTAGCTGCGGAGAGACCGATGGAGCCGACGGCGACGTTGTGGTGACGCACTGTCCGTTGGATGCGCCGGTGCTTCACTTGGTGAACGCCGGTCGAGCGTCTGATGAGGTGAAGTTCAAGGCAGGCGCGGAACTCTCGAAGAGCGTGAACTAAGTCTGGCCGTTCAGCGGCTCTCTCGTTGCTCCACTTTGTTCAGGTCTATAACTCACGTTACACGGTTGCGTGTACTTTTCCGGTTTCCGAACGAGTGAACCGCAGAAACTCAGCTGTCCACTGAATCGCTCAGTACGCACGTATGACATCCTCCGCGCCGTAAACGGCGGGACTCTCTCGCTGTTATAAGTGAGTAGGTCGTTCACTGGTTTCGGCGTGAATCAAATTAAGTCGTCGTGCTGAACCCATTCTCTGTATTTAGCAGGTCAGTTCTATCTTGGATCCGGTTAATCGTTATCGCGTTGCTGTCGAAGCGTGGACTGCGCCCGCTCGACGTAGGAGTTCGAAGACCAACTGCGAGCGTCACTCATCTCGGCCAAGAACTCGTCGGCAGCGTCAGGCGAGATCGCGTCGTTGCGAACCAGCGCGGTGAGAAGGATCGGTGTCGTGACGAGGCGGGTCTCGGCCAGCGAGGCGTGGACGAGCGCAAGTCGATTGAACTCGTCACAGAGCAATTGCACGGCATCGATCTCGTTCGCCAGCGTGACCGCCGCGTTCTCGCCATCGTCCAGCGGGAACGTTTCGTCTAGTTCGACGGAACGAGTCTCGAACGCAGAACGACGGTCGAGAACCGCCCGTGCCGCCTCACCGGATACGTCGTCGTAGGACGCCGTCTCGGTGAGTTCGTCGACGACCTGCTCTGGGACGACCACGGTGTGCGAATCGAGGAGAAAGTCGAGTGGACTCGGTGAGGCGCCCGCCACCGTCCCGAGGCTCACGAGAGCCGACGTGTCAGCGACTATCAGAACCATCTACGGGTCGGCCAGCTCCTCCGCGACCTCGTCCACGAACTCGTCGGTCAGTTGCTCTTTCAGCAGTCGGAAGTTGGCGGCCTCCTCGTGCCCGACGAGGTCTTTCAGTTCCTCGAACGTGATGTCGTCGTCGTAGAAGGCGTCCGCGATCTCTTGTTTCACCTCGTCGGAGTGCGCGGCGTCCCGCAGGTAGTCCCGAAGCGCGGAGATGAGGATATCCGTCCGATCTGTCTCGAACACCGCAGCGAGCGCGTCGGCCCGGTCTACCAGCCCCCTCGGTGCGCGGAACTGGACGCGCTTCTTTTTGGACTCGGGACTCATGTGTGTACATTGTGAGTGTGGGAGCAAAACGCTTGCCCTCTGGTCACTACCTCATCCTTCGGAGCCACCGAGAGGAGATATGGTGTTTTTCATCGAACCCGAATTGAAAGAACAGGTATCGGAAGAGTATTTGAGGGATAAACGAGCGTCATACGACTTCTATTGGTATATTTCGAGCTACCAAGACTCCCGCTGCTCGGCCTTGTTCAGGTAGCTGAAATCCGTGGCGCAACCTACTGGAACAAACCCCCTGGTGGTCTCAGACTATCGAAAACAAACGACGAAGGCGCCTGTACGAGCCCATATATAAATGGGCGTACGTTATCGGTGGTGGGGCCTGTCGAAGCCTTCGGTCGTGGAGACATTTCCGTGATAGTGCTGAATACACGGCACGCTCGATGCGACGTTCTCAACCTCCACCGGACGGCTTGGGATACGTTTATTGACGCTACAGATGTATTGTTACCATGGAACATACTCGATTCACTCCTGATCTCGACCTGGACGGCCTTTCCCCGGACGAGGCTTTCGGCATTCTGGGAAACGAAATACGGCTGGATATCATTCGCGTACTCTGGCGGGCAGGTGCCGCCTATAAATACGACGACGGCTCTGACGCCGTCGAGACGGTGTCATATTCTGAGTTACAATCCGAGATCGATATCGACGATAACGGGAAGTTCAACTACCATCTCTCGAAACTCGCTCCCCATTTCGTCCGACAGACTGACGACGGATACCGGCTGAGCAGCGCGGGTAAGCAGATCGCCAGAACGGTGGTAGCCGTTTCCGGAGCGGAGAACCTTGATTTCTCTCGAGAGCTCGACGAGAGTTGTCCGTTATGCGGAGCAGCCGTTGCGGTCACCTACGAGGATCAATGGCTCCGAGTCAGGTGTACCGAGTGCCACGGATTGTTCGGCGATCAGACACCAACTGGGACGCTCTTCCTCACGAACTATCCAGCAGCAGGTCTGACGACTCGTGACTCTAAGCAAGCACTCGCAGCCGGACTCTATCGTTGTGCTCTGGACATAACCTATCTGATGTACGGCATTTGTCGAGAGTGTGCAGGGCCGATCTCGTCGTCGGTCACGGTCTGTGACGTACACGAAGTGGAGAATGGTCTGCCCTGCGATTCCTGTGGGACGCCGTTCCCAGTCTGGGCAGACATGAAGTGTGATACCTGTGGGTTCGCCAAGCGGTTGCCGGTCGAAATGTTCGCGACCGGTCTTGTCTTGGCGACCGAACTGACCGGCAATCCCGAGTTGAAAATCGACTCACCCGCGCTCGGTGAGACCATCGAATTGCTTCAGAACAGCGTCGAAACATCGATCTCTACGAAGCCCCTTCGCGTATCGCTTGCTATCGAGGTCGAAACGACAGAGTTCACTCTCACGCTGGACGACGAGATGAACATCGTCGAGTTCGATCGGGAGCCCCGGACAGACACCGTTGTTTCGTAATCCGGATACGTCGGGCTCTCTTAGAGAATTGTTCTTCTCCTAACACATATGTCGGTCTCGGTGGTAGTACTAGCCGCTCGTAACAGAGCACGATCCGGCACCGTGGCGTCCGTTACGTGGAAGCGTCTCAGGCCGACACAAGCGGCGGAACGGACGGCACAGGAGGTAACGAATGTCCATGACAAGCAAATCGATGCCGAACAGCGAGGGTATACCATGGTGATAACTCTATGACGGCAGTAGATCGCGGCAAGCAGGATCGCGTCCTCGATTGGGGTGAGTTCCCTGGCCGCTGGGAGATCACGCGTTCGACAGCGGACACGGACGGCGAGCTGTTGGAAATGCGATTCGAGATCGAAGACGTCCCCGATGAAGGCCCGTTCGTTCACACGCATCCACACGCAGAGGAGCGCTACGAAGTGGTTTCTGGTGTGCTGGAAGTGTACGTAGACGGGGAATGGATGGAGGTAACAGCTGGTGAGGAACACATCGTCCCTCCAGGGACACCGCATACGTTCAGGAACGCGACCCCCGTCGAAATCATAAACGTACACGAGCCCGCGCTACAGCACGAGGCGTTCTTCCGGCGGTTTCACCGGCTCGTCACGGAGCAGGGAGTGTCATTGCCTCCGGAGGGATTCAACGACATCCTGCTGTTAGCGATGCTGACGACGGAGCACGAGGAGGACATCTACGCCGTGAGCCCGCCGCATTGGGCCTTCAAAGTCCTGGCTGTCCTCGGACGTGTGTTGGGATATCGCCTGCCAGACTACCCCGACGCCGTAGATGATCCCAGTGACTTCCAGTAACACGATTCAAACCGACAATGACACGATCATCGGATCATCGAATGGAGAAACCAGACGTGTCGAACAGCCGATCGATCTGCAAACGCAGAAGCGTCCTCAAAGCGACTGGACTCGGCGCGGCGCTTCCGGTATTCGGAGGGGTTGCTAGAGCAAGCGGGAACCCTTCTGAACCACAAGGCGAGTCCGAGAATGCCAATCCACCGATTATCCACTCCCACTTCGGCTATTCAGGGACGAGTGACGACGAGATTCCGAACCGATTAGAGCCGGATGAGACCGTCGAACTCCGCGTTGACGAGGACAAAATCGACGATACGAATCTTCCGGCCCTGACGGTCGAGTTCGGTGCGTTCCACTTCGCCCCCGTGGGACTCCACCTGGAGCCGGGGGCGATCGTCGAATTCGACTTCCATACGCCGGAACACACGGCGACGGCGTACCATCCGGGTCAAGAACGTCAGCAACGCGTCCCCGACGGCGTTCCGGCGTTCTCATCGACGGTCAACGAGCATCATGGGTTCTGGCTCTATCGCTTCGAGGAAGAAGGCGTGTATGACCTGTTCTGTGCCCCGCATGAATGGGGTGGGATGAGCATGCGAATCGTCGTCGGGGACGATCCTGGCGATGTCGTGCGAGCTCCTGGCCGTCCACCGCTTCCGATGACCAGTGCACTCCTCGGGACGGGACTAGACGGGGACATCGGCCATCCTGACATGGAGCCGCAGAACATCATCGACAACGGGCCAATCTCTGGGCACGACCTGGGTATCGAGCTTGAGGTAACGATAACGGCCCCAAGTCCAACCTGACATTTCACCTATTTTGACGTCTACTGTCTGTGAACGAGTAGAAATGAGTGAGGGATACAGTTCCCGTATGCTGTACGCGACGCCTATCTGCTGAAAGATTTCTATGGTATCGATCGACAAACGGAAGAGCAACTGCTGGAAGAAGAATCAGTTGCCAGAACAGCGATAGAAGCCTTGAAAACGCTATTTTCGGCTACCTGCTCTCCCTTTGCTCCACTTTGTTCAGGTAGCTGAAACCTATGATGGACTCTCGTGCGCATTGTCTTTCGATTCACTCACAGGACATCGAATACGGGCGCAACAGAGTTCCTATTGCCGCCACATATAAAAGAAGAGACTCCCTCATTCTACTGGCACCTGTTGGGATCGGCTAGAGCGTGTCGAACGAGTCGATCACGTTGCTCGTCGAGTGGGCCTCGACGACATCCTGTTCCTCGAAGTCGGAGTCGTCGCTCCAAATGTCGGCATCGGTAGCGAGGGCACACGCCACGTACAATACGTCGTCGGGATCAGTGTCGCCGATTGCCCCGTCGGCTTCCTCGATATACGGATAGAACTCGCTGGCGGGAACGATTTCGATATATTGGAAGAGGAGATTGATAAACTGTACGACTCGATCCGGAGCCGTCCCTGACTTCTCGACAATCAACTCTGTGTAGTTCTCGATCTCCTCGTAGACGTACCCGGGTGTCAGGAGGTCGGGTTCGAGTGTGACGATGAGTTCACGGGTTTTCGAGTCAGCGATGAGCGCAGAGATGACGACGTTGGCATCGACGACCAGCTTCATTCGTCGAGGCTACTCCGACTCTTCTTCGACGCGCTCGCGTGCGCTATCGTTGATTTTGTCGGCGATATCGGCGACGTCCCTCTCGGTAAGTTCACTCTCGGACGTGAGTTCGTCCATCACTTCGAGGGTCTCGATTTTTTCCTGGATGGCCTGTCGCGTGACCTCACTCCAGTTGATTTCTGGATGCTTCTCCATTCGCTTTTTGAGGTCGTCGTCGACATTGACGGTGATACTGGGCATACAGGAAACTATGTATACACAGATTATTGTGTCTTTGGGTTGGAATACAGCAAAGACTGACCGATAGCTTCGTAGTATCTCTCTCGTCAACTGGGCGAGATACTGGAGCGACTTGTCGGAACACATTCACTGGTGACGAGCATCCAGTCTTCCGACTGCTCACCGACTCCGACTACGCCAGAAGACTGTCTCAGAAGCGAATGTGAGACCGATACATAGAGGATAGAGCGCCTAAGACGTGTGTTTTGTGCCTTATCTACTCTCCCGCTGTTCGGCCTTGTTCAGGTAGCTGAAATCTGTAACAGATTCGCGCAAAATCAACTCGTTTCGTCGAATCCAGGCACTCGAAATCGAGCGACAGAGACGATCTCGTGAGCCCACGTATAAAGAAGCGTGTGCCATCGGTGATGAAGCCTTGTCGAAACGGATCCTCAGTCGGTGAGATACTGCTGCGGTAGTGCCGGATGCAGGGCGCGAATGAATCACGCGGTTCTTGTCACATTTGGAGTGAATTGGCAGTCCCTATGCTGAATATAGCGGTTTTATCCATCACGGACCCTCGTATTGAGGCGTTCAGCTATCGGGCGAACGTTGCGGCAGTTAGCCGTTCCGAATCTCCCCGGTAGTCATTGATCACCTTGTGGGCCCACGACCGGACCACAGCGTTCGTGCTCTTGATCGCCTCAATGGCCTCGGGTTGCCGGTCAAGAATAAATACCGTTTCATCAATGACGAGGAGGTTACACGGGATGCAACCGTCATAACAGTAGAGATTGGCTCCCGCTTCGATATACGTCTGCCAACGAGACGTCCGGTCTGCGTTCTGACGGAGAACGGCGAGTTCGTCATCAGTGATGATATGTTTCGCACTCAGGCGCCCATCAACGACCCCGTCCATCATAGCATTCTCGAACCCCAGCGACGGGGCAATGTTCACGAGACAGGCAAATTCAGTGGCCTCCCGCATCAGTTCAATCGCGTGCGTGCTGGGCGCACTAGTCGCGTTCGGTTCAGGTCGCAAAACGGTGGCTTCCCTGAAGTACTGGAGACCGATGGTCAGTTCGTCGTTCGGGAGCCAGGCCACTCCGTCGCCGAGCACCCGAATTGCTTGCATCGCACCGACGTATCGCTCGGTCTCGTCGGCGATGTGTTCACCTGTCGCCGTCAAGATGTACTCGCCGTCGGTGGTCCGTTCGACCCACCCGCGCTCACCCATCTCGGTAAGTGTGCGCCGGAGGGTTGACCGTGGTATATCGGTTCTCTCTGTAATCTCGCGGGGTGTATGTGGTGCCCCTGCGAGCACATCCAGCACCTCCATCCGGGTGTCCGACCGTGAGAGGTACGCTATGTCTTCCAGAACATCTTCTGGACGAGAACTGGCGCCACCACGCATATTCGAATGTTCCATGCTATGTGGTATCAATGTTTGTTCTGTGGCCATCCACTCACGGAGTGGAATAAGTCTCATGGAGTAATTGGATAGGTCTCCCGATTGTACAGCTCACTTGAAAGCTCGAGGAGTGATACCATGGCAACAGCCGATATCGAAGACACGACTGTCGAAACGTTCAGCAACCAGCTCCACGGCGAGCTACGCCAACCCGGCGACGACGGCTACGAGGAGGCCCGGACGCTCTGGAACGCGATGATCGACAAGGAGCCTGCACTCATCGCCCAGTGTACTGGCACCGCGGACGTGATTGCCGCTGTGAATTTCGCCCGGGATCTGGATCTGCGTCTCGCAGTCAAGGGCAGGGGGCACAACGTCGCGGGGACGGCCCTGTGTGAGGACGGCCTCGTGATCGACCTGTCACCGCTGGACGCGGTCCGCGTCGATCCCGAGGCACAAACGGCACTGGTCCAGGCCGGAGCGACCATTGGCGACCTCGACCACGAGACACAGGCGTTCGGCCTCGTCACGACGGGTGGCATAATGTCCGAAACCGGCATTGCGGGCCTCACTCTCGGTGGTGGCCTCGGGTACCTGGCCCGGAAGTACGGACTCACTCACGACAATCTCCGTTCAATGGATGTCGTCACTGCCGACGGCAAACTCGTCACCGCAAGCGCGCAGGAAAACCCGGAACTGTTCTGGGGGCTCCGCGGGGGCAGCGGCAACTTCGGGGTCGTCACGTCGTTCGAGTTCGACCTCCACGAACTCGGTCCCGAGATACTCAACGTCAGACTCATTTATCCTCCGGACCAGATCCCCGAGGCACTACGGTTCTACGAAGACTTCATGCGGGAGGCACCGAACGAAGTCGGGTGTTACGCAGGGATAGCGGAGGGCAACACCGATTACGGGATTCCGGAGGAGTTGGAGGGGATGACACTGTTGGCGTTCCGAGGGTTGTATGCGGGTGACATCTCGGAGGGAAAGGAGGCGTTCCGGCCACTCCGCGAGTTCGGCGACCCCATCGCCGACATGACCCAGCCGCTTCCGTACACCGAACACCAGAAACAGGCTGACGACCTCTACTGCGCTGGGCACCGGAACTACTGGAAGTCGAATTTCTACGACGAGATCCCCGATGGATTCATCGACACGGTAATGGAGTACACGGAGTCCATCCCGTCGCCGTACTCCACCGTGTTCTTCGAGTGGATGGGGGGTGCGATTGCCGACCCCAACCACGATGCGACTGCCTTCCCGCACCGAGACAGGTCATTCGCCTTCACCGTTGCACCAAAGTGGACCGACCCCGAGCGCGACGACGAACACCTTACCTGGGCGCGTGAGTTCCACCAGGCGTTGGAACCGTATGCGGCAGACGGTGTCTACATGAACTACCTCAGTGACGACGAGTCCGAACGAGTTCCGGAGGCGTACGGGGAGCGGTACGAACGCCTCCGTGACCTCAAGCACGAATGGGACCCCGAGAACCTGTTCCACACGAACCAGAACATCAAGCCGACTGACTGACAATACCGTTCGTTGTTGTTCTCATTCTGATTTTCGATCGCTGATAGACACGTGCCCTCTATTCAGCACACCTTTGTTACCATCTACGAGGTAGATCAATACCGGGCGTGACACATTCACGCTCTGTACGTAACACACGGCTCCTGTCAGATGGAGGATTCAAGGGTGCTAGTTCTGCTTATACATCGGATCGGTAGCGATTCCCGCCAATAGACTGACCTGTGAGCGGACGCCCGCGAATATTTCATCAGTCGCCGCATGATCACTCTTCGATTTAGTTCCGGGGACGGCTGTGGAACTGTGTTGTCGTTCACCGATCGAAGAACGATAGAGCAGCTACCGGAAGAAGAATTGAAGCGTATGACGGGTGTGGAGGGTCTGAAACACCTGAATTCGACTACCTGCTCTCCCGCTGTTCGGCCTTGTTCAACTCGATCAGCAGTCGGAAGATCGCTTTTACGAGATTCCGGTCGACGTCGAACTGGTCGGCGTTCTCGCTCGCCCGGTCCATCACCGCTTCTTCCTGTGACTCGTCGGTCGTCGGGAGGCCCTGTTGCTCTTTTACTTGTGCGATCGTGTCGGCGACGTAGGTTCGCCGTGCGATCAACTCGACGATCTCCTGGTCGATGTCTTCGATCTCCTCGCGGAGTTCGTCGAGGCTCATCTCGTCCGCGCGCCCTTGGATTGTGTCGTTGTCAGCCATGTGGTCCCACGTCGGTTATTCCAACTCTCTCGTACCCCTTCGAGTGCTTTTCGGTCGCCGACCGCGACGACGCTTGGGCCGGTCCCCGACAACGAGACGCCGTAGGCGTCGGGCAGCGCCTCGATAGCGGGTGCGGTCGGGAACTCCAGTGCGGCGCTGAAGGCGAAGCCGTTGACCGTCATCGCCAGTCCGTACCGGCCGTCGACCGCGAGTTCGGCGACCAGTTCGGCGACCGGCGCGATCCGGTGACACTGCTCGACGTCGGCGTCCGCACTGAACGCCTGCTCGGGCGGCGTGTAGACGAGTACGTCCCAGTCGATAGTGTCGTGAGCGAGCAGTTCGTCTTCCGTGTTGTCGGTGACTGTGACGCCGCCGAGCATCGACGCTGAGGCGTCATCAAACGCCCCGGTGATCGTGACGCCGACGTCGCGGGCGGCCTCGACACCGAGGAGACAGGCCTGTTCCCGGTCGACGTCTGCGGCGACGCCGAGAGCGTCCAGGGTGGCGAGCACGGTGGCGTTCGCCGCCGCGCTGGAGCTCTTGAGCCCCGATGCCATCGGCACCTCGCTTTCCGTCGTGACCGTTCCGCCCTGGCCAGCACCGTAGTGCTCGGTCGTCAACTCGACACAGCGCTCGATCAGGCGCGTGTCGGCCTCCGGTGCGCCGTCGATCTCGCCGTCGACGCCCTCGCTATCGGTCAGCGAGACCATGGCTGTCGTGTACTCGTCGATGGCGAACGCCGATCCCTTGCCGCTTGCGAGCGCGTTCAGTATCGTTCCCGCAGCAGGCGCTTCTGCCCTCCCGTTCATGCTGTGATAGAGTCACAAAGTGCACTTACCTCTTGCTCTTCCAGCGGGCGTCGCTCCGAGGATCCTCGACCGACGAACGCGGCGCTTTTCCCCTCGTCGGTCCAACTGGTGCGTATGAGCGCACGCAACCACGTCGCACCATCGACGCTCGGCATCACCCTCGAAGAGGAGGGGATCACCGTCGAGTATCTCGACGGCCGCGAAGTGTTCTATCACGGACCGCCGAGGAAGGCCGATGGGACGGTGCGGACCGCCCCCGGAAAACTCGTCCAGGTGCTGGTCACCGATCCGACCGAGACAGAGGGCGTGATGATGTACGTCAACGATCTGGATACTCACGACTCGATCCTCGAAACGACAGGGGTCGGCCGGGTCTACGTCGAACCTGGCGAGGAGAAACAGCTGTTCCCCGGCGTACACGCCACCGCAGAGGGCCACTCGGTTATCGTCGAAGCCGATCCGGCCGTGGCCCGCGGACGCGTGTTCGTCTTTGCAGAGGACGAGATGGGCGAACGGGCCTACGAGATCGTCGACGAGAGCGACGAGGAGTAAGATGCCGCTCCGAACGCAGTGGCGTGACCTCGACCGCGAGGCCGCTCGGGCCGCGCCGAACCGCTACGGCGTCATCGAGTACGGCACCGCCGACGGCGACGTGCTGGCCGTCGAGACGGGGATGCTTAAGGACGAACTCAAAAGCGCCGTGGGCTACCGCGATGCAGATGCTGTCCGGTGGAAGGACACCCAGACGAAAAAGCAGGCCGAGGAGCTGGCCGAAGAACATCGGTCCCGGCTCGACGGCTGATGACCGGCGGCACTTACACCCTGTTGATTCGCCTCACCACTCCGGCCGCAATCGAGATCGGCGCGCTCGGCACCTACGACCTCCCTGCAGGCTGGTACGCCTACACCGGCAGCGCGTTCGGCGCGGGCGGCTTCGCCCGGATCGACCGCCATCGCCGGATCGCCGCGGGCGAACACGACGTCAGACACTGGCATATCGACTACCTGCTCGGCCATCCCGCCGCGAGCGTCGCCGACGTCGAACGCCACCCCGGCGAGGACGTCGAGTGTGCAGTCGCCGCCGCGCTCCCCGACTCGCCGGTGCCCGGCTTTGGCTCCTCCGACTGTGACTGCCCCGCCCATCTCGCCTACGACGCCGACGGCGAGACGCTCCGGGCGTCGATCCGGGCGGCCTACGACGGGTGACCGTCGAGTGAAACCGATGGCTTAAACCCAGCCGACTGGCTACACAGAAATGCGTGCGAGGGTAGCCAAGCCTGGAAACGGCGGCGGACTCAAGATCCGCTCCCGTAGGGGTCCATGCGTTCAAATCGCATCCCTCGCACTGACGGCCCACACGGGCCCTCGCAACAGTGCGGCAAGACGGAGCGTCTTGCCCTCGCAAACTTCTCACCGACGTCACCGACGAGAGGCGTCAGTATCGAGATGGGTACACTGAATATGGAGTGGAAGAATCGTGCAGACACAGATGTCCCCGGGATGGCTCGATTCGAAGCCCTTCGAGGTACAGATAATTATCGTCGCGACGGTCTGTGATCTCACCGGCGCGTCGCTCGGCTACGCGCTCCACCCGCAACTCGGCGTCGAACCGTTGATAGGTCTCATCTATGGGCTGGTTGCCGGAACGTTCCCGCTCGCGATCTGGCTGTTCCAGCAGCCGGAAGTCAGGTCTTAGTGTTCGCAGGCCAAGACGGTGGTAATGGACGAGCAGACGGATCCCAGCGCGATCAGATCGATCGCAGTCACTACTGGCGACGTCGTAACTGCCATCGAGCGAAGCCTGCGGAGCGAGGACGAGGTCGTACTGCGCGTGACGCCGCCGTTCGCAGGGCGGATGCGGGCGCGGATCCACCGGGCTGGCGACGATGAGTACGGCGAGCCAGCGCCGATCCACGTCCACCCGACCGACCTCGTCGACGACGTCCCTGCCTATCCGGAACCGGCAGAGACCGAAGACGACCTGCGATCCGATCCGGACCGGGAGTACACGCCGGACCGACACCGGGAGTATCACCAGCAGGTGGTCGAGGAGTGGCGTGCACGCATCGACGAGCGGATCGTCCAGGAGACGACGTTGCGGTGGGACGGAGGCAGCCATCGGGTGACGGTCAAACGACTCGGGTAGGCGTTCGGGATCGACAAAGTGACGGCACCACTGCCGGTAGCAGGGATATGGGAAACGAGGAGACAGGACGAGCGGAGATCGCAGAGCGCGCCGCAACTGCCGGAGCCGACCGGGCGCTCGCCATGTTCCAGGGTGAACTGGCGGTCGAGACGAAATCGAACGCGGCGGATCTCGTCACGGAGGCCGACCGGGAGGCGCAGCGAGCGGTCTTCGAGACGATCCGGGAGCGGTATCCGGACGATCCGATCGTCGGTGAGGAGGAAGACGCGCTGAAGGAGGTGCCGGCAACGGGTCCGGCGTGGATCGTCGATCCGATCGACGGGACGGCGAACTACGTCCGCGGAAACCCGATCTGGGGCACCAGCGTCGCCGCAGTGGTCGACCGGGAGGCGGTCGCCGGAACGACGGTGCTACCGGCGCTCGGCGACACCTACGTCGCGGACGACGCGACGGCGCGACTGAACGGCGAGCCGATATCGGTGAGCGCTCGGACGGACCCGGCGGCCGCACAGGTCGCCACGACGCTCTGGTGGGGGTTCATGGACGGTGACACGCATATCGAGACGCTCGGGGAAATCGGGCGAACGTTCGGCGACATCCGGCGGTTCGGATCGGCACAGGCGACGCTCGCGATGGTCGCCAGCGGGACGGTCGACGCCGCGGCGTCACCGATCACGCCGAACCCGTGGGATTCGGTCGTCGGCGTCCAGTTGATCCGTAACGCCGGCGGGGTCGTGACGGACGTCTACGGCGACCGCTGGGAGGTCGGTGCCGAGGGGCTCGTCGCCTCGAACGGCCACCTCCACGACGCGCTGCTCGATCTGATGGGGTAGACCGGAACCCTGAAAGTGCGTCCGGACGCTGGGTGGTGTATGGAAGAGCTGTACGAGCGAGTCGACCCGTTTCGCGCGTGGCTTGCGGCGCTGGTAGGACTCATCGGCGTGCTCGTCGTCGGGTCGCTAGCGTTTCCGCGGCAGGTCTACGATGGCTTTCTCTGGCGTTACTTCTGGGGCCCCGTCGCGGCCGACGGTCAGGGCGCGACCTGTGCCGTCAGAGAGGGCGGAGAGACGGCGCTACTGTCGAGCAGCACGGAGTGTGCCCAGGCGGCGGGCTACGTCGCTGAGCCGGGGTACACCACGGTCTCGACGGTCAGCTATGCCGTCATCCTCGTGTTCATGCTCGTCGGCGTCGTCCTGCTGTTGCGCCGACTGGAAATCAGCTACGATCCCGATTTCTTCTTCGCGCTGTTCCCGTTCGTCCTGTTCGGCGGGGCGCTCCGGACCGTCGAGGACGTCGGCGTGACACTCGGCCCCGAAGCCGCGACGACCGTCCCGTTCCCCTGGAGCGCCGTCCTTATCAGCCCCTTCATCTACTTCACCGTCTTCTTCCTGACGCTCGCGGCCTTGCTGGGGAGTATCGCGCTCGATCGGGAGGGTGTCGTCGAACGGTTCCAGCTGCCGCTGGCCGTCACCGGCGCGCTCTTGCTCTCGATCACGCTCGCCTACCTCGTCTGGGTGAGTCAGGTCTCCGAACTGATCAGTTTCAACGTCGGGGTGCCCGTCGTCATCCTCGGCAGTGCAACGGTGCTCACCGCCGTCGTCTGGTGGGCGACCGAGCGGTTCGCGCCGGTCGTCAACTACGGCACCGGCCTCATGGGCGCGCTGATCATCTGGGGCCACAACGTCGACGGCATCGCGAACGTCCTGAGCCTCGACTGGGGCTACGTGTTCGGCCTGCCGAACTACGGCCCGAAACACGTCGTCAACGGCTTCATCTACAACAACACCGGCGCGATCCAGCCGGCGTGGCTCACTGACGCGATCGGGACTGCCTGGCCCTTCGTCCTGCTCAAACTCGCGGCGGCCGTGTTCGTCGTCTGGGTCTTCGACGAGCGCATCTTCGAGGAGAGCCCGACCTACTCGATGTTGCTCATGATTACGGTCCTCGCAGTCGGTCTCGGTCCGGGGACGCGCGACATGCTCCGGGCAATGCTGGGGATCTAAAGCGGGGCTGTCGCGTGGTTTCGAATCGAGTCGTAACCTGAATACGGCTCTTTTACTGTCCCGGACCGTACTGTTTCGGCTGTTCTTCGAGAGCGGCCAGAGTCTCGGAGGGGTCGCGAGATACACCTTGGTTTACCAAGGTTATTTTTCATTCGGCCACAGCTTTCAGATATGGCTACGGTGATGGAGTTCGATCTTCCGGCCGCGGAGTTCCCGCTGGGGAGCGTCTTCGAGACGGTTTCCGGGGTGACGGTCGAACTCGAACGGATCGTCCCTCACGATGACAAGGTCGTCCCATACTTCTGGGTGCGGGGCGGAGCGATCGCGGATGTCGAAGCCGCGTTCGACGACCACAGCGGCGTGGCCGAGATCGAACTGGTCGACAGCGTCGACGAGGAGTACCTGTTGCGAGCGGGGTGGATGCCGGAGTACGTCGGTGTCCTGAACGCGCTAGCACAGTTCGATTTCGTCATCCTCTCGGCACATGGGACCTGCGAGGGCTGGGAGTTCGAAGTGCGCTGTGAGGACCGGTCGCGAATCCGCGAGTTTCACAGCTACTGTCAGGATCAGGCGATCCCCATCGAGGTCGGGGCAGTTCATAGTCTGCTACCCATCCGGGACGATGGGTGCGAACTGACACACGCGCAGCGAGAAGCGCTCGTGCTGGCCTACGACTACGGCTACTTCGACTCGCCGCGGGAGACGTCGCTCGGCGAGATCGCTGCGGAGTTGGATATCACCCAGCAGTCTCTGTCCTCGCGACTCAGACGGGGCTATCGGCGACTCGTCGGGGCGACGCTCAAAAGCGAATAGCCCTCAGGGGTACGGATGGTAGCGCCGATCCAGCCGTGGCTCGAACCCGAGGTCGTCGGGCACCGACCGGGCCCGCTCGCCGAAGAACGGATCGCCAGTGAACAGCGGTTGAGCCGACGGAACGACCGCCCGGACGACCTCGAAGCCGATCGTCTCCAGATCGCGCGGCGTCAGCCTGATACCGTACGTCGAAAGCCCGGCGTCGACGACGCGCTCGGTGAGCATTTCGAGTTCGGACTCGCCATCCGGAACGTCGTCCGGGCCGACCGAGTCGACCGGGATCGGATCGCCGGCGTCGACGAATTCGGCCGCTTCTTCGGGGAAGGAGGCGTACTCGCCGATCGCACCACTCTCGTCCTCGGCGGCGTCTTCGCCGATCGAGCGCAGTTCCATCCAGTTCTGGAGCGACTCGGCCAGTGCGTCGCGCGCCGCCGCAACGGGGTCGAGGTCGGCGGCCGATCCGACCGCAAAGCGGGGCCACTCGCCGTCGCGGTGGACGGCCACGGCTACCACGGGGACATCGACGTCCTGGGTCACGAGCAGTGGCGTCACCGTGAGCCCCTCGCTCCGGGCGCGTCGGGCGAGCGACTGGAACGCCTCGTCGTCGACGGCGAGCGCCAGCGGTTCGAACGTCGAGTACCAGGCGAGCATTGTCGCGTCGCGTTCGATCACCTCGTACAGCCCCGAGAGTAACGCGCCGACGGTGGAGGAGCCGAGTCCGAGGCCGGTCGTGATCGCCGGGCCGAACTCACGGGACGGCGGCGGAAACGGCCCCTTCTCGGCTGGCAGGTGCACCGTCTCGTGCGTATCGAGATCCAGTCCGGGAAGCCACGGGATCGGTTCGTCGGTCGGTGGCTTGGTGTCTCCGGAGACGACGAACTTCTCGGGCGAGACGGCGTTTTCCATCGCGTCGGCTGTGCCCGTCGGGAACGTCTCTTCGCGGTAGATGGCTGCGCCGTAGCGCTCCAGGGCCTCGCCCAGCGCCTTCATGAACGCGGCGTTCCAGTCCGGATCGACGCCCGCGGCCTGTGCGGGGGCGTCGGCGTCGCTGAAGCCCTCCGTCGCCCGGACGTTCGCGAGGTAGTACGGCGCGGGGAAGGACGCGACTTCGCCGACCGAGTCGACGATCCCGACGCGCTCGTCGAGTGCCATTTCAGCCCGTTCGAGCGCCTCCTTGACCGGCGAGGGCTCGTATGCGAGGTCGATCTCGCGCTCGGGCGCGGAGCCACATGCACAGTCGGGAACCGGCAGGAACTGACGGCGGCGATGGGGGATCTCGATCACGCCGCCCAGCACCGAGGACGTCTCCCCGGAGAGTACCTGAACGAGTTCGTGGCCCGCGACCGAGCCGGCGAGCCGAACCGCGCTGCGCCCGGCCGACGGCTCCGCGGCCGATGGCTCCGGCTCTCGGTCCGCCTCGGCGCGCGTGCGAAGACAGTCATAACAGCCCGTCGGTGGAGCGAAACCGGACACGGCGGCATCGACGGCGTCGAGCGCTCGTCCACCGATCCCGCCGATCTCGATTGTGATCCAGGGCGTATCCCCGGCGAGAGCGGCGTCGTTTGCACGCTCGAAGGTCTCTGCGCCGGCAAGGTCGCTGACGACAGCGAACTCGGCGTCACCGATTGCGTCGGCCTCGTCAGTCCGCGTCGAGACTGATGCGTCCGCCAGCGTCTGTCTCACGGCGTCGATTGCGGGTCCCTCGCCGACGAGTGTAACGTCCATGACGAAAGCGTCGGGTGGGGAGTCGAAAAAGAGTAGGGATCTAGTTGAGAATCGACTGCGCCGTCGTCGCGAGCTGATCGTTGTCCGCGTGGCGGAGTCGGTCGTCGCCGAACTTCAGGCGCAGGCGCGGGCGACCGACATCGATGGGGACCTTTTCGGTATCGATCAGGCCCATATCTTCGAGTTGGGTCTTCGTCCGGGAGAACGTCGCTTTCGAGGCGATACCGACGTCCTCGCCCCACTTGCTGATGTCGTACAGCAATGCCTCGTTTTTGGCCGCGACGAGCAGGCTGATCGTCACTTCGTCGAGACCGTCACCGTCGCCGCGGGCCGTCTCGAGGGAGTCCAGAATGTTCGAGAAGTCCGCTTCGGCGTCCGGACCGATCTCGTCTTCGAGGGTGTTGCGCACCCGTGTGATCGGTGGTGTGCGGAGATTATACTCGTCGGCCACGTCCCAGCGGTCGCCGTACGTCTCGACGGTTCGATCGACAAACGCCTCGTCCTCGGAGACGAGTCCGCCGACCTGACTTCCGGCGTCGATCAGCGCGACGACGGACTCGTCGGTGACCAGCAGGGAGTTCCGCGGCGGGCTCTCGACCGTTCGTAGCGAGAGTACACCCAGATCGACGAGATCCGCAGTGTTGCTCGCGACGATGAAGTCGTCCATCACGTCCTTGAGCGTTCGTTCCTCGGCGAGCATCTGGACCGACGGCAGGTCTCCCTCGAACTCGATCGCGACGTCGACGAACGTCTCGATCGTCCCGGGAGCCGGGTTGACGACGAGAAGCTCCTCGTCAGCATCGTCGATCAGCTCACGAAGTAGATCATCAAGCTGTGTATCGAGTAAATTTGAAGTCATGTCTATGTACAGGTGAAGAGGGTTAGACACTTAATTTTATTGGCCGAGACAGGGCTAAATCTTTCATTCATTTATACTTTCCAAATATACATGACATACGGAGAGAAAATTGTCTGCGGAGACCATTCAGGGAAACAATCAAATAGGTTCCCTCCGAGGGTCTTCGATACGATGAACGCCGTTGCTCGCGTCGACGGATCGGTGTGGACTATCGAAGCGACCGAACACGAAGAGTTGGGCGTCGGACTTGCCGGGGGAAGCGCGTACACTGGCCCCTGACCCGCGAGAGGTTCACGTCCCGTCGAACGAGAGCCTAGACGACGACTTCGCCGGATCCGTCCTCGTCCACCGACCGTAGTCGTTCGACGATGCTGTTGATCAGGACGACGTCGCCGACCGATCGGACCCAGCGGTACGGGATCATAATGCCCTGAGAGCGGTCCACGTGGCCCGCGAACAGTTCCATATTGAGTTGGTGAAGCGCGAGTCCCGTCACCTGCTTGTGATCGAGGTCGAGACGGACGTCTTCGATCTCACCCACGAACACCCCGTTGTTCGAGTACACTTCACGGCCGACGAGCGCAGTAATCTCCGCTGAGGAGTTCTCCATACCCCCTCATGAGCGGGGTGTCACGTTAACTTTTCGTCAGACACGGCGACTGGGAGGAAAAAACCGTACAGCACACGGCGAGAACGGGAACCGGTTCGAGACAGGACGGCCGCCGAAATCCCCATAGGTCCGCGAGGCGTTGCAAGCGTATGGACGAGTCACAGACGATGCCCGAACGGCCGACCCCGCTCGACGACGGCGACGACCTCGATGCCTTCGTCGACGAATACGACCTCGCACTCGTCGAGTTTTACACCGACGGCTGTTCGATCTGCGCGTCGATGGAGCCGATCCTCGGGAACGTCCACCGGAGCACCGCCGCAACCGTGGGGACGATCAACCCCCGGGACGATCCCCCGCTGGTCGAGGAGTACGACGTCCGGAGCGTGCCGTTGTTCGTCGTCTTCGTCGACGGCGAACCGGTCGAGCGCGTTGCCGATGGGTTCGTCGAGACCGATCAACTGGTCGAACTGATCGAATCACACGCGAACTGAGGATTCTTGTGGGCAGCCCAGACGGGGTACTTTTGCCGAGGGACCGAGACAGACGGATATGGACGTTCTCATCATCGGCGGCACCGGACTGATCAGCACTGCAATCACGCGCCAACTCGTCGACGCCGGCCACGACGTGACCTGTTTCACCCGCGGTGAGACCGAGGCGAACGTGCCCGAGGAGGTGGCGTTCGTCCACGGCGACCGGGACGACCACGCGGAGTTCACTGCGCAGGTCCGCAGCCTCGACGTGGACTGCGTGATCGACATGATCTGTTTCGATGCCGAGCAGGCCGAGCGCGCCGTCGAGGCGTTCGCTGGCGAGGTCGAGCAGTACGTCTTCTGCTCGACGGTCGACGTCTACCACCGACCGCTGGCGACGAATCCGGTAACCGAGGACGCGGCGCGCGAGCCAGCGACTAGCGAGTACGGCGCGAACAAGGCCGCCGCCGAGGACGTCTTCACTGACGCCGACGGCGAGGCGTTCGCGACGACGATCATCCGGCCGTGGAGCACTTACGGCGATCACGGCCCGGTCCTGCACACCTTCGGCGACGGGACCTACGTCCTCGACCGCATCCGGGAGGGCAAGCCGATAGTCGTCCACGGCGACGGAACCTCCCTGTGGGGGCCCTGTCACCGCGAGGACGTCGCCCGCGCGTTCGTCAACGCCGTCGGCAACGAGACAGCCTACGGCGAGACCTATCACGTCACCAGCGAGGAGGTGATCACGTGGAACCAGTACTACGAGGTCGTCGCCGAGGCGCTCGACGCGCCGGAGCCAGACCTCGTCCACATCCCGACCGAGCAGTTGCTCGAAGCCGACCCGGAGCGTCGGCATCTACTGGAGAACCATTCCTACTACTCGACCGTCTTCGACAACACGAAAGCGAAACCCGATCTGGGCTTCGAGTACACCATCCCCTTCGCAGAGGGCGTCTCCCGGGCAATCGCGTGGCTCGACGACAACGACAAGATCGAGCCCTGGGACAGCGAGCGCGACGACGAAATCATCCGGGCGTGGCGCGACTCGATGGGGGCGTTTCAGGAGCGCATCGGCGAGTCGATAGAGTGAGCGAGCGCGAAGGCAAGAGAGCTACTGCGAGTCCAGGCCGACGCCCTCGGCCAGTAGTTCGTGGGATCGAAGCTCGGTTTCGTGATCCGCGAGGACGTTCTGGATCATCACTTCCTCGACGCCGACGCGGTCGGCCAACTGTTCGAGCAGTCCGGATATCGTCTCCGGACTCCCCGAGATGGCTCGCGGCCACTCGTCGGGACCGAGTGTCGCGGGCGTTGGCTCGGGGACGCCACCGAGTTCGTCGATCGCCTCGTCGACCGAGGGCATCGTCCCGATGACGCCGCGGGCCATCCGCTTGTAGGAGGCCTCCGCGACCGCGCGGAGCCGTGCGGCCTCCTCGTCCGTCTCCCCGGCCACAGCGTTGACCGCGATCATACCCTGCGGTTCGTCGACGCCGCCGGGGAGCGGCGACGACTGAAACGCCTCGCGATATTTCTCGAACGCGGGGGCGGCGAACTGCGGGCGGATGAACGCCGCAAAGCAGTAGCGCAGGCCGAGTGTTCCTGCGAGCGCCGCGCTGGAGGGGCTCGATCCGAGCATCCATGGCGTGGGCGGCGCCTCACCCGAACTCGGGACCGAGAGATCGCTGTACTCGTGGCCCTCGGGATAGTCGTCGTAGAGGTGTGAGATCACGGCTTCGACCTTCTCGGCGTGATCCTCGTCAGGGTTTTCGACGCCCCGCGCTGTCCCGAGCGCGCGATCCGATGCGGGCGAGCCGTTCGCCCGGCCGAGTCCGGCGTCGATCCGGCCGGGGGCAAGCCCGTCCAGCGTGCCGAAGACCTCGGCGACTTTGTACGGGCTGTAGTGGTTGAGCAATACCGCGCCGGAGCCAAGCCGGATATTGTCCGTCGCGCCCGCGAGGCGTCCGAGCAACACTTCCGGCGTCGTACCGGCAAGCGTCTCGGCCATGCCGTGGTGTTCGGCGACCCAGAACCGGGAGTAACCGAGTGCCTCGGCCTGCTGGGCCGACGTGACAGTATTTGCGTACGCGTCGGTCGCGGTGCCGCCATCGGGAACCGGAGAGAGATCGACGAAGGAAAGCTCCATATCAGCCTTCGGGGAGTCGGCTAGATAACTATTGGGCACTCCCCTCTTCCTCAACGTTTTTCAGGGTTGGACGTCCTTCTCGTGTATGGAGTATACCACACTCGGCAGCACCGGCGTCGACGTGAGCGAACTCTGTCTGGGCTGTATGAGTTTCGGCGACGACAACGAGTGGATGCTGGATCGCGACGAGAGCGAGGAACTGATCGAGCGCGCCATCGAACTGGGAATCAATTTCTTCGACACGGCGAACATCTACAGCAAGGGCAAAAGTGAAGAGATCCTCGGCGACGTGCTGTCGGAGTACAATCGTGACGAGATGGTCGTCGCGACGAAGGTCCGGTTCCAGATGCGGGAGAACGACCCCAACTCCGAGGGGCTCTCCCGGAAGACGATCGAACAGGAACTGCAGAACTCGCTGGACAGGTTAGGAATGGACACCGTCGACCTCTACCAGATCCACCGCTGGGACCACGACACGCCCATCGAGCAGACACTGCGCGCGCTCGACGACGCGGTGCGACGCGGGCAGGTCCGACACATCGGCGCGTCCTCGATGTGGGCCCATCAGTTCGCCGAGACGCTGCACACGAGCGACCGGCTCGGCCTCGAACGCTTTGCCACGATGCAGAACCTCTACAACCTCGCCTACCGCGAAGAGGAACGCGAGATGCTCCCGCTCTGTCAGAAGGAGGGCATCGGCGTGATGCCGTGGAGTCCACTGGGCGCTGGCTTTCTCACCCGCCCGCACGAGGAGTTCGACGCGACGACGCGGGGCGAACACGAGGCCTCGCTCGGCCGCCCGTACGCGGAGGGCGGTGGCCGGGAGATCAACGAGCGCGTCCAGGAACTCGCCGCCGAGAAGGACCGCTCGATGGCCCAGATCGCCATGGCGTGGCTACTGCACAAAGAGTGGGTGACGACGCCGATTCTGGGCACATCTTCGGTCGAACATCTCGAAGCTGCCGTCGAGGCGACAGAGATCGACCTCTCGGGAAGCGAGATCGAGTATCTGGAAGCGCCGTACGAGCCAGTCCCGATCTCGGGGCACGAGTAAGGCGCTCTCGACACGTTTCTGAGATACGTTTATGATCATTCATGATTAATTTATAACTATGCAGGCAGCCAGACTCCACGAGTACACCCACGACATGTCGAACGGGCTCTCGCTCGACGAGATTGATCAGCCACAGCTATCAGCCAGCGATCACGTCCTCGTCGACGTCGAGGGCGCGGGCTGGTGCCAGACTGACAACCATATCATCGAGGGAATGTGGGAGGAGTACGTCCCACAGCCCCTGCCGATGACGCTCGGCCACGAGAACGCGGGGACCGTCGTCGAGGTCGCCGACGAGGTGGAGCTCGTCTCGGAGGGCGATCAGGTGATCTGCCATCCGGTGCGAACCTGTGGCACCTGCCGGGCCTGCCGGATGGGCGAGACGATGTACTGCGAGAACGACCAGTTCTCCGGGCTGACGACCGACGGCGGCTTCGCCGATACCCTGCTCACGAACGAGCGGGCAGTCATCCCGCTACCCGATGGCGTCGACCCGGCCGACATCGCACCCCACGCGGATGCGGGGATCACGGCGTATCACGCGGCAAAGAAGGCCGTCCAGGAGCTCAATCCCGGCGATACGACAGTCGTCATCGGTATCGGTGGCCTCGGCCACATCGGCCTCCAGTGTATCGACGCCATGAGTGCGACGGACATCGTCGCCGTCGACATCAAAGAGGAGGCCAGAGACCTCGCAAGCGACCTCGGCGCCCACTACACGCTCGACCCGGAGAGCCAGGATATCCCGGCCGAAATCGAGGGCCTCACCGACGGCAGCGGCGCGGCGCAGGTACTCGACTTCGTCGGTGCGGACTCGACGACGGCGCTGGCTCCGGACATCTGTGCGGCCGGCGGCGACCACCACATCATCGGCTACGGCGGCCACATCCACGAACCGGCACAGGCACTGGTCAACGGCGAGTTCGCCTACCAGGGCAACATCGTCGGCAAGTACACGGAGCTACAGGAACTCGTCTCGCTCGTCGAGCGCGGCGACGTCGACCTCCACACCACACAGTTCGATCTCGAAGAGATCAACACCGTCGCCGAAATGCTCGAAAACCGCGAGATAGAGGGTCGAGCGGTGATCACACCCTGACGCCGGTCAGTAGATCGCCAGAATCACGAACCACGTCAGGACGGCGGCGATACCGATTCCGCCGATAACGATTCCCGAGAGCGGTAACCCCTTTTTCCGGTAGAGTTCGATCCCACAGAAGCCTGCGATCAGCCCCAGCAGCGGCATTACGACCCACGAAAGGATCGCAGTGATACCACCCACGAGCAGGTACAGGCGTCCTGACTCGTTGATGGCTCGTACCTTTCCGACGAACCCCGGACCGGAGCCACTCATCGAATCACTGACTGCTGGTTAGTCGGACCGAACAAAAACACGTCGGTGCGACAGGTGCCCGTGTGTTGTGAGTGGCGGACAGAAGCCGACTCGAACCGTATTGAGCGTGGCTCGTACGTGTGTGATAACTGTGAGGTGATCGCTAAGAGTGATTTGAACGCGGCTGAGAGGATAGAGCTCTACGCAATTAAAATGAAAATAATTGTAACTATCCAAACTCTTTTAGGTATGTATTCTTAGTAACTAGTTGGGGCAACTGGGATACGGAGCGAACCCAGTTCAGGGGAAACCGATGGGACATAAAGACCACAATCACGCGGGCGAGTCCGAGAACGACGTCGACGAGTTCATACGCGGGGCAACTCGCAGGGAGGCCCCGGGTACCGAGCAGTTCGGGGAACTGCAGGACGAGGTGGACGAGATGAGCGCCGACGGCCTCGTCGAAGATCCGAGCTATCTGGAGTTCCTGGACCGGTACGGCGAGCTAGAGATGGAAGAAGACAGCGTCAGCCTCGACGAGCTTCTGGGTGGACAAGACACCTCCAAGAAAGGAGACGACGCTGCCGACGAGGGGCGCGTCGACAGCACGACAGACCACCAGCAAGGCGACGAGCAACGCATCACGGTCACCGATGGCGATGCCGAGGAGCGGGAGACGCAGGCCGAGTCCACACCCGTCGACGAGCTCATCGACGCACTCGAAAACGGGGCCGCGACCGACGGCAAGCGGGCCGAACTCCGAAAGGCTCTGGGTATTCAGGACCGGCGACGGATGGAGGTCCAGTTCACCCATCTCAAGTCCCGCTTTCTCGACCTCGAAGCGTACATCCAGGCGATGGAGGACCTCTTCGACACCGATACCGACCTACTGGACGAGGTTGAAGCACTCAACGAGGAGGTTGCAGAAGTCCACGACGAGATCGAAACGCAAGTCGAACGGATCGACAGACTCGAAGCCGAGATCGAGGCCGTCAAGCAGGACGGACAGCGCCGCGATACTGATCTGGACGCCCTCGAAGGAGCGGTCGATGAGACCAAAACGACGCTCAGACGAAACTTGACGGCAATCGAAGGGGAACTCAAGAACGCGCGCCAATGGAGAGAGGACGTCGCCGAAGCGTTCCGGACGGTCGAGAGTCACGAGCAGTAGCGGGTCGATATGCGAGAAGGAGGATGCATAGCTCGGCGCGCTTTTTCCGAACGCAAGCCGGTGGGGGGATTCTGAACCACGCCCACGTCGCTCGCTACGCTCATTCGTGGTCTGGTTCAAATCCACCAGTTGCTCTCCTGTTCCTCACGTCCGTTCGTCACAAGAAGAGCCGGTGGGGGGATTTGAACCACCTGAACGTCGGTCGCTTCGCTCCCTCGTTCCCTAGTTCAAATCCCAATATTTGCATAGCTCGTCACGTCCGTTCCTCGCAAAAGCAAGCCGGTGGGGGGATTTGAACCCCCGGCCTAATCCTTACGAAGGATTCGCTCTAGCCAGTCTGAGCTACACCGGCACACAAAGTGTGCCGAGCCCTGCGTCGCTTCGCTCCGCAGAGCACCGGCGAACTCGTCTTCTGCGTTCGCCGAGTTTTGCGCCGTCAAAGACGACGCCCGGCGCACCGCGCACAGCCTCCGACTGCGCTCACTCAACTGTACGACGCAAAACCCCAATAAGGGTTGCGAATTACCTGCGGGAGAGGCGGACGTCGAGACAGACGTTGAGTTCGTGGGGAGCGTAGGATCGCACCGTATGCGCCGTCTCGACGGCCACGTCGTAGGCGGGTTCGGCCGCCTCACGGATCGCCCGCTCGCCGGGGCCGTAGGGGTCGTCCTCGTGCTGGATGTCGTAGTAGTGGAGTACACAATCGTCGCCCGCAATCTCGACGGCGGTGTCGAGGAACTCGTCGGCGCTGTGCGGGAGGTTCATCACGATGCGGTCGGCCCAGTTCGCGTACTCCGGGGCGACCTCCCGGACGTCCCCCGCAATCGCCGTTACCTGTTCTTCGACGCCGTTTCGGCGGGCGTTCTCGCGGAAGTACTCGATCGCCTGCTCGTTGATGTCCGTGCCGACGACCGTTGCGCCGCGGGCCGCCGCGGGAATGGCGAAGGGGCCGACACCCGCGAACATGTCGAAGACGTGCTCCTCGGGGTCGATCTGCTCGACGACGCGGTGGCGCTCGGTGGCGAGCCGCGGCGAGAAGTAGACCTCGTCGAGGTCGAGCGCGAACTCACAGCCGTATTCGCGGTGGACCGTCTCCGTGCTCTCGCCGAGCAGGACCGTCCAGTCGCGCACGCGCTGTTCGCCCTTGATCTTCGAGGCGCGGTCGAGCACCGTCTCGACGGGCAGAGCGGACTCGTCGACGGCCGCAGCGATCTCGTGAGCGCGCTCCGGGTCGTCCTCGTCGAGGATCACGACGTTGCCGAGGCGTTCGTAGCTGGGATCGTAGCCCAGGATGTCCGCGGGCATCTCCGGGAGCGAGCGTTCGGGGAGGTCGCGAACGACGAGGTCGTACTCGTCGGGAACCGACTCGGGGTCGACGACCGGAATGTAGATCTCGCCGTCGTCGGCGACGATTTCGACGTCTTCGGCGACCAGATCGGCCTCGGCGAGCGCGCGGCGCGCCTCCTCGCCGCGCTCGCGGTCGACACGCACGCAATGGGCGTCCATGCCCTACCGTCGACGCGCCCCGGAAGTAACGCTGACGTTTCCTACTCGATGCTGACTGGGCCGTCGTCGCTCTCGCCGGGTTTCCACTCCAGTTCGAACTCGATACTTAGCTCCTCGATACCCCCCTCGATCTCCCGTTCGGCCTTGACCTCGAAGGTCGGATCGGTGGGCGGATCGAGTTCGACGGACTGGTCGCCGGCCGAGAGGGTGATCGACTCGCCGGATTCGAGTTTGTCCGCGACGGCACGGAACGTCTCGGCGATATCGGCACGGCTCTGGGTACGCTCGGTCTCGAAGATAACTTCTTCAGTCATACCCACCACTACGCGCCCCGCCGAGATAACTGTCTACCCGGAAAGTACCGATTCACAAACGTTTCAAATTGTAAGTAATTCAACTGAAACGGATTCGGTGACTCCACCGACACAGGGTGTCAACCCCGTCTCTGTACTGTTCGCCAGAGATACAGAAGAGACGACACACTTATTTTCAACCAAAGGTTACTATTGAATCGTTATACGATGTACGATCTAACAGGATTTCAACGTGATCTGCTGTACGTCATCGCCGGGAAGGACGAGCCACACGGACTCGCAATCAAAGACGAGCTAGAGAACTACTACGAGTCGGAGATCCACCACGGCCGACTCTACCCCAACCTCGACACCCTCGTCGACAAGGGCCTCGTCGAGAAAGGCAAGCGCGACCGGCGCACCAACACGTACACGATCACCCGCCGCGGCCAGCGAGAGATCGAAGCCCGCGAGGAGTGGGAGGCCAGCTACACCGAGGAATCGGACTGACGGGACGGTTTAAGGGTCTGTGATGTGTAGCCCGATGGGTGCTCGAACACGTGCTGTCGCTCGGCGATGTCGTCGCTGTCGGAGAGCCACAGGTGGCACAGGCGACCACGCTCGATAGCTCCGTTTTCCGCATCGCGCTCGCCGCCGCGCTCGGTCTCTTTCTCGGTCTCGAGCGTGAGTGGTCCCACAAAACGGCCGGGATTCGGACGTACTCGCTGATCAGCCTGCTCGGGGCCGTCTTCGTCGTGCTCGATCAGGTCGCCCTGCTCGTGGTCGGCGGCGTGCTCGTGATCGCCCAGGGCATCCTACTGGCCGTCGAGGGGTTAGTCGAAGACGAAGGCGAGGGGCTAAGCCTGACCACCTCCGTCTCGATGCTCGTCGCCTACGGCGTCGGCGCGCTCGTCGCGACTGGCTTTCTGATCGAGGGCGTCACCGTCGCCGTGCTCTCCTCGCTACTGCTCGTCCTGAAACGCGAACTACACGACATCGCGTGGGGCCTCTCCCGGGAAGAGCTCCGCTCGGCGTCGGAGTTTGCCATCCTCGCGTTCGTCATCTATCCGCTGTTGCCCGCCGCTCCGATCGATATCGATCTCGGCAGGACCACGGTGGCGTTCGAACCCCGCGTCGCATGGCTGATGGTCGTGCTCGTCGCCGCCATCGGGATCATTAACTACGCCGTCGTCGAGACCTACGGCGGGCGCGGCATCGCGGTGACCGGCTTCTTCGGCGGTCTCGCCTCCTCGGCCGCGGTCGTCGGGACGATGATCGATCACGTCAACCAGCGCCCTGACGCCGCCGCATACGCCCTCACCGCCGTGTTGCTCGCGAACGCGGCGATGGCGTTGCGCAACCTCGGGATCGCCATCGTGTTTACCATCGACGACGGCCTCCTCTACGGCGCTATCGTCCCGCTCGGGGCAATCGTGATCGGCTCCCTGCTGATCGCGCTGTACGTCGCTGACTGGGGCGGCAGAGTCGAGTTAGAGCTCGATAGCCCCTTTTCGCTCCGGAACGCGCTCGCCTTCGGCGCGGTGTTTACCGTTGTCCTCCTGGCGGGGGCGGTCGCGGAGGTCGAACTCGGGCAGTTGGGCTTTTACGCGACTGCGGTGGCGACCGGCCTCGTCTCCAGTGCAGGGGCGACGGCCTCCGCCGTGTTGTTGTATCGTGTGGGCGAGATCGGCGAGCAGACTGCCGTCGTCGCAATCCTGCTCGCGACGGCCGCGAGCGTGCTGGTGAAAGTGGGCCTCACCGCCGTCGGCCCGAACCGCAACTTTGCCCTCCAGGTCGCCGCGTGGAGCGGCGCGCTACTGGTGACTGCGGGCGTCGCGACGGCCGCCATCGTCCTCGTCTGAGCACGACTCCTTCGGCAAGGTCTCGGCTCTCGAATACTTTAACGTAGCAGGAGCCTACACGCTAGTTATGGACCGAGAGACCGCCGAGCCAGTCGTCGACGACGTACCGGGCGAGCGAGCCGAAGAGTGGGTGCGCTATCACCACGAGTTCGCCGCGCCGAGCACATACGTCTACGAGTTCGTCTGGGACGTCACACGCGAGTCGGTCGGCCCGTTCTGTACGGACATCGACGGCAACGTCCTGCTGGATTTCACCAGTCACGTCGCCGCCTCGCCGCTCGGCTACAACAACCCCAAGGTGACCGACGCGCTGGATGGGTTCGACCTGCCCGAACCGACGAAGTTCGCTGGCCAAGACTTCTACGGAAGTGGCGGCTGGCCACCCGAGGACCCGGAGTACCCCGGGCCGACCCAGCTCATGGAGCGGATCGTTTCGGCTTCGGAGTCGCTCGGACTGGATCAGGTGTTCCTCTCGAACACTGGCGCGGAGGCCGTCGAGAACGCTATCAAGATCTGTTATGCCGACCGCGGGCATCGCGGCGTCACCTTCGACGGCGCGTTCCACGGCCGCACTTTGGGGGCGCTTTCGCTCAATCGCTCGAAAGCGATCCACCGCAAGGGCTTCCCCGAGATTCCCGGCGTGATCAGCGTTCCCTACTGCACCTGCGAGGGCGAGTGTGCCTGCGGCTGGGAGACGGATGGCCCGGCCGGGAACGCACTGGGCGACAAACTCCACCCCGAGCGGGGCGTCGTCGACCCCGAGGAGGTCGCCTACGTCATCCTCGAACCGATCCAGGGGGAGGGCGGCTATCGCATCCCGTCCGATCGGTTCCTCGACGACATCGCCGAGATCCGCGAGCGGTACGGCATCAACGTGATCGCCGACGAGATCCAGTCCGGTCTCGGACGAACGGGAGAGTTCTGGGCCATCGAGCACACCACGCTCGAACCGGACGTCATCAGCAGCGCCAAAGGCCTGCGCGTGGGCGCGACGGTCGGCCGCTCGGAGGTCTTCCCCGACGAGACCGGTCGCCTCTCCTCGACGTGGGGCGCGGGCGATTTCCTCTCGGCGCTCCAGGGCGTCGCGACCATCGACGCCATCCACGAATACGACCTGATGGAGAACGCGACCCGGCGGGGCCAACAGTGCAAAGAACTGCTCTCGGACGCCTACCTCCCCGGCGTCGAGGACATTCGCGGGCGCGGCCTGATGCTCGCCATCGAGTTCGACACGAAAGACCGGCGTGAGGCCGCCATGCGGGCAGCGCTCTCCCGGGGCCTGCTGACGCTTGGCTGTGGGCACAAGACGCTGCGATTACTGCCCCCCCTCGACGTCACCGAGCGAGAGATCCAACTGGGCGTGGAGTTGCTGGCCGAGTCGGTGCAAGAAGTGGCCTGATTACTGCGCTTCGCGCAGACAGTACGCGTGGCCCGGTTCTTCGAGGACCGTTTCGGCGTCGTCGTCGTAGTAGTTCGAGAAAACGGCGCGTTCGGCGTAGTAGAGCACCTATTGGAGGAGACTGTAAGCACCACACCCACCATTGCGGTCACGGTGTGGCAGGTGTCGTATCGCCGGCCTCTTGATCGAACGGCAGGTTGATGATGAGTTCGTCGAACCAGACGACTGGCCGCTTGCTCTGTCCGTTTTCCTCGAAGAAAACGATCCCCTGCTGGGCGAGCCGACTGAGCTCCTCATGGACGTTTTTTATGTCCCGATCAACAACCCGTGCGGTTTCATTGATGCTCGATGGCTCTTCTCGGCGGATAGCTTCGATGAGGTCGAGGACACGCGGCGTCAGCGTCGCCATAAGGTCGTCGTAGCTGGTGAACGAGAGTGTCGGCGTGGAATCCACCGCATCATCCCGTTCAAGCGCCTCGATATCGTCAGTGACATCGTCGTGGAACTCACTGGATGACTTCACAGTCACGACGAGGGTCGATTCGGCCCGAAGCTGTTCGCGCTCCATCGGGTGCAGCGGCGGCGTAGTATCGTTCATGGGTATCACCTGTGTTGTGATGGCCTCACTTGACCTCGAACTCGGATTGCGGGATCTCGCTCCAGAATCGTTCCCAGAGTTCGACCATTCCGGGGAACTCGATTATCTCCGGATCGGGATCCGGTGCGACGTGCAATTCGTGTCCTTTGGTGTCTTCGTGTGAGTTGTCGAAGCGACGAATCGTCCCATCGTCAAGCGTGCCGGGCGGGTCCGGCTCCGTCGCACCGTAGTGGAGCCTGTAGGCCCACCCGGACGGGTAGACATCGCGGTCTGTCCGCATGCAAAACACGCGGACAACGGTCCCGTCGGGATACTTCCGGCCCTCGCTCACGCCATCAAGGTCATCGTCGCTCAGTGAGGCCATCCTCGTCTATTGGTAGACAGACCAATAGAATAAAGCTATTGGTCAGAAGAACAATGGCAGTCGGCTCTGTGCACTGCTGTCGGTCTCCGCCACTTACTGCGCTTCGCGCAGACAGTACGCGTGGCCCGGTTCTTCGAGGACCGTTTCGGCGTCGTCGTCGTAGTAGTTCGAGAAAACGGCGCGTTCGGCGTAGTACACCCGGCCGTCGACGGGCACCGGCGCGCTGGTGACCCGGCCCCGGTTGGGAACCCGCCAGCACCGTTCGCCAGTCTCGCGGTCGAGCGCGTAGACGTGCGAGTCGTACGAGCCGACGAGCAGTTTGCCCGCCGTCGCGCTGAGTGCGCCGACCACCCGGCCGTTTACGTCGGTGCGCCATAGCTGGTCGCCCGAGACGGTATCCAGCGCCCGGACGATCCCGCTATCGCTTCCCGTGTAGACGATATCTTCGTCTGGGTCGACGGCGGGGTTGGACATGTTCGAACCGCCGGTGTCGACCGACCACTCCTCGGTGCCGTCTTCCAGATCGAGGCAGTAGAGGTTGTCGTCCCACGACCCCACGTAGCCCCGGCCGTCGTGTGCCGCGACGGTGCCTTTGATCTCCGCGCCGGAGCGGAACGCGCCGCCCTCTTTCTCCTTGCCGTCGGCCTCGGCCTGGAACTCCCAGCGGAAGTCCAGCGAGGGAAAGTCCCAGCAGTAGACGACGCCGTCGTTCGAGCCAGCCATGATCAGCCCGAGATCGAGATCGATCGTCGGTGAGGGGTGGGGCTGGCCCCAGATGCGCCGGTCACTCCACAGCGGTTCGCCCGTCTCGGGGTCGACCTCCCAGAGCGCGCCTGTCGAGGGAGTGCCGTACTCCGCGATCAGGTACAGCGAGCCCTCGTAGTAGGCCGGGCTGGAACCGATCGCGAGCGTCCCCTCGAACTCACGGGAGGTCGTGTGCCAGACGATCTCGCCGCTATCCATATCCAGCGCGTAGAGGTCGCCGTCGTAACCGCCGATATACGCCGTATCGTCGACGATCGCCGGCGAGCCGTGAAAGCCGAGTTCCGTCGCGCTCGTCTGCGTGCTCCACTTCTTCTGGCCGTCGGGACAGTAGGCCTCGACGCGCCCACTGTCGCCCGCGATGACGATGGTGTCGCCCTCCCGCGTCGGGACGGGACTTGACTTCGCGGCTGTATGCCCCACGAAGTTCTTCTGCGTCGCCCAGTTGACCTCGACGGACTCGGGGATGCTCTCGTCGGGGTAGTAGTTCAGCCGCCGCAGTCCCCGGCCGAACATCGAGACGTCGTCGTCGGGATGGGTCGCGTACTCGGAGACGTCCGCCGCCGGCTCGACGGGCTCACAATCGATCTCGGCTTCGGGGTTCGGCTCGCCGCCGAACTCCGCACAGCCGGCGAGGCCCGCCATCGCCGCCACGCCCGCCGCCTGCAGGAGTCGACGGCGGGTGTGGCCATCCGCGCGTTGGTCACTGGAGGGATCCATTATTGCTGGGGACAGGTGGTACCCAGAAAAACGTCACGGTCGGGGAGAGTCGTTTTACCGGTACAGTATCTCGTCGATATCGTCTTCGTCATGAACATCGTTCGTCGCAATCCGATCAGCCATCTTTCTTCAAGGAGAGAATCCCGCCGTTCACGGTGTTGACGAGACGCTCCGCGTCTCGTTCGCACATCAGAACGCTTCACGTTCTGAGGACGGGCGTGAATCGCGTCACTTGACTACGAAAATCCACCGCTCAATGACAGACCGGATATTCAACGCTAATTCGAATCATTAAGTAGATTTATATCTCAGAGAGTTGGGTAGCGAGTTCTTCGTACCCTTTGTGTCGGGCATACTGCACAATTGGTCGGACAGAGGATTCGAACTGGACCGGTTCACCGCCACGCATTATATTTTTGGCACCGTGGGGACAGCTGTTCGGCCGCTCCAGTAATGCCATAATACATTGGTTAACAGTAGTTGGCAATACGGTTTCTTTAAGCAAGTGTCGGAGACCACAATATCTGAACACCGGTCGAGAATCCTCACGCTTCAGTACAGAGGGGATATCAAGGCAAGTCTTTAGTAGCGTTGATGAGGTCGTCTTCGGTTGTCCAGATGTAAAGTCGGCCAGCTTCATCAAGCATCTCGAAGATTGCTGTCTGCATCCCACTGTAAGGGTTCTCAGTATTTGCATTCGTTTCAACACCTTCCGATGTCAGGTCGGTGTACTCGCGTTTAAGCACGTGTGTTTTCTGGAAGTACGTTTCGAGAGCTGTGAAGTAGCCCTGTTCGACGAGGAAACCGCCCTGATCGTGTTCGCTAATACCGATGATGAAGTCAGTGTAGTCGGCGAGAATCCGGAACTTGAGGTATGTGTTCACCCATTCTTGCCGGATATCCACCATCAAGAACGCGTACGTGCTGGTGCGTCGGTTCAGTCTGTCTTTGACGAGCTGGAGGCGGTGGATTTCGGGGCGCCCGTAGCTACCAAGTACGAAATACGCGCAATCGACTGAAAAGATTGGGGATAGCTCTGCGACACTGTGCTTGAGGGCTTCGTATTCCTTCGGAGATAACGAAGTGTCGTGGAGGTATTCGTTGGCTTTTGCCGAAAGTTCCGCCGCTCTGTTCTCCTCAACCATACGTGGTAATAACTGCCGCTCCTGATTAATGCGGTGATCGAATCGGTTACCGATTCAGTCATAACCGATTCGTATTTGGGCGAAATGCTTAATTCGGTTCTCCCCAAACTAGTGGATATGAGCACGCCAGACCAACCGGCAGGCGGGATCGATAGGGTGCGGGAACGACTGAACGTCGTCACCCAGCAGACGCGATTCTCGCTGATTCAGGATATCCTCGGGCATCCTGCACAACTGCCGACGCTAAAGGAACTGGACTACGTCAACCCGGGTAAAAGTCAGACGACGATTCGCCAGCACCTCCAGAAACTCGTCACCGAGGGCATCGTTGAGGAAGTCTCGCTACCGAAAGACCAGCGGCAGAACGACCTCCCGTACAGGTTCTACGGGCTCAGTGAGGATGGCCGTGAGTTCCTGGAAGAACATGGGTTACTCCGTGCTGAGGAAACGCTTAGGGAGATATACAACACCATCGAAAAAACCGAGACTATCCAGCGGTACGAAACCGCACCTCGGCCCGACCGCTAACACTTTCGTTAGCGGTCTGAATGATACATTGGTTAACGCAAGTACTTATATACCTAACCAATGCATTGGTTGAGCCGTCCGCTTAAATACTGAACCACTCATTGGGCGAAACCGTCGCTGTTGAGGTGGGTCAAGCGGAGCCATCGACTGCGTAGTACTCCGAGATAATACGCTCAACTACACCTCTGAGCAACCTTAAGGATTGGTGGACACAGGCGGAATCCGCAAAAACGTCACGGCCGGGAGTACAGTATGTCGTCGATATCGTCTTCTCCGGTGTCGGTCCCCGAGGCGAAGCGACCGCGGCGCATAGTCGCTTTGTCGGACGCCGATAACGGGACTGCACTGCCCCGGCACGAGTCGACGATCTCGTCCGGTGACTCACAGGCGTCCTCGACGATTCTGGACAGTAGCTCCTACGTCGTGATACTCCGCCCGGTGGTGCGCCGTATCTCTGTTCGGAGTTCCTCGAGGCGGGCATTCGTCTCGGTACTGACTCGGATCTCCCGCATATGGGGATCCAGGTGCTACCAGTACAAAATGGTGCCGTAGCTACCGCTCTCCGGTGTAGTACGCAAAAGAAAAATCCGCGCGATGCGGAAGGGGAACTCGATTACTGCAGTCGAGTTTAGTTGTGTCGGCGGGCGAGCAGTGCGGCACCGAGCAGCGAGAGGACAGCGACCATCAGGCCGAAGCCGGGCTGGTCGTCGTCTGTGGGTTCCTCGCTGCCGTTCTCGTCACCGTTCTCCATGCCGTTCTCGTCGCCGTTCATCTCTTCATCGCCATTGTCTTCATCACCGTTGGTCTCCTCGTCGCCGTTCTCATCGTCTTCGACGACGATGGTCAGGGTTGCCTCATCGGAGGCATCGAGGAGTGTGACTTCCAGATCGTGGTCGCCTTCGGGGAAGTCCTCGGCATTGGTGTCGAGCGTGAAGGTGGCATCGTCACTTGCGCCCGCGTCAGCGGTCACAGTGTCGCTTGCGAGTTCCTCACCGTTGAGCGAGAGCGCGACATCGTCGGCATCGAGTCCGTCAGCGCCTGCAACGGCGGTGACGTCGATGTCGACGGAGTCACCCTGATCGATCTCGTAGGTGTCCTGCCCGAAGTCGACGGACAGGGCGAAGTCGTCCGCCTCGGGTTCGACAAGGGTCGAGGTGATCTGGTCTTCGTTGGTTTCGTCTGTAAGATCGGTCGCAGTCAAGTCGAACTCGATACCGGCCGTTTCTTCGCTGAAGTCGTACGGTGCGTTGAAGGAGCCGTCGTCGTCGACTATGGACTCTGTTCGCTCAACGAACACACCGTCCGCGCGTGCGGTCGAGGCGATCTCGGTACCGGCTGCGACGTTAGTAGTGCCCGTCAGCCCTGCGTTAGCGATGGTCGGGGCTTCAGCAGCACTGTCGTCCCATTCGAGGTTGCGTTCCTCGAACGCGTAGCTGGTCCGGGTTTCCTCCCAGTCGTCGTAGAACGAACTTGCTTCTGACATTTCGACAATCACGTCGAAGTCAGAATTAAGCGAGAGATCACCTTCGACATCTAGTAAGACAACGAACTCACCAGCCTCCTGATCGGCACTAACGATCGTACCGACGAGCTGGGAGTCGTCCCAAGTGCCGACCTCCTCAACGGTATCGACATTGAGTCTGTCGTCGGTACCTTCGATTTTGACCTGCATATTATCAATGGCGCCGTCGATCGTATCACCCTCATTGAGTGCGGCAGGCCCGACGTTGTCGCCTTTTTCAACGAACCCATAGACGCTTTCGGCCTCCACTCGGATCAACATCTCATCGCCTTTGGCGATCGTATCTGTCTCGGTGACAATTTCTTCGTCATAGTCATCAGGCGTGTCGATGGTGTCCGATGGAGCGGTCAACACAGTTACTGGTGACTCCCAGATCGGCTGATGATCCGCGAGTTTAAACACGGATACGTCAAGAGGATTGACCAGTTCTTGAGCACCATCATCGTAGCCTTCAGCTACATCAAGCGGGTACTGTGCAGATTCGAGATACGGCCCTTGGGGTAGAGACTGGATCGTATCGTGGATATCGACATCGACACCATCTTGCTCGACGTCCCACGCATCCGGATTCTCGGGATGCATGGCAGTGTTGAGTGTAAGTGTGAGTTCGTCTTTATCACCCAGTTCCTGAACGTCGGTGATCTCAAGCACTTGCTCAAACGCGACAGCTTCTTGATCACCGAAGTTGACGTACAGATCCTCGTCGTAGTCCTGCACGTTCAGCGTGAATTTGGCGACATTACCGCGTTGTTCCTCATACGGTGTTGAGATGAAGTGGACTTCACCGTCAGCCCGTTCTGTTACCTCAATGGCCGCGGTGTCGGAAGCAGTTGTGTCAGAAATGTGGATCGAGAACTCATAGTCACCGAGTTCACGGTCAGTGCCGAACTCAGCGCTGATCGGACTGTTAACGCCGACATCTGTGACTGTTACGGTATCTCTATCCTCGTCTTCATCAACCGTCTCGAAGATCTCCTCAAGCGTCTCTGCGTCGAGATTTTCACCGTCATACTCACCGGAGATCTCTACGTCGACCAGCTCCCCACGATTATCTTCGGTAACGGTGATACCGGTCGAGGAGCCCTGCTCAGCGGTAGCTTCCTCGAAGTCGAAGTTGATCTCTTGTTTGGTGACCTCGAAGACGCCGTACGATTCGTCCCCGGTCTGCAGGAGGTAGTAGCCATCGAGATTCTCGCTATCGAACGAGACAGCCCCCTCCTCACCTGCGCGCTGGGTCTCGATGGAGCCGTCACCAGATCGCTCTTTCAGCGTTACGAACTCGTTGACGTCGAAGCCACCGACATGGATGTCCTGACCTTCCCAGAACACGTGACCATCAAGTGCAAGTTTCGAGTCTGCATCGTCGGGTTGGTCCAACGTCACCGTCGCAGTGTCCTGAACGGGAACTGGGCCTTCGGAACCAGCCTGTGCGATAGGGACGCCGGCCGAACCTCCGTCCTCGTAGTGGAGCATCGCGACAACGTCGGTATCTCCGATGAGCGGATCGATTCCGATCTCGACTTGGTCCTGAGCACCAGTCAGCGTGTTAGAACTGCCGAGTACTGGCAGTCCCTCAGTGGCTTCGTGAATTACGATAACGTAATCCGACTGGGATTCGGGCTGGAGATCGCTGGAATCAACCGTAACGACATCGCCAGCGGTATCCTGGTTATCGGAATCCGTGACTGTCACATTCGCGTTGTAGACGACTGATGTGTCGGCCGCGACCTGGCTAGCCAGTGCTGTGTTGGTAACAGATTCGCCGATACCGACACCATCAGTATTCTCAAGCACGTGCGCGGTGTGTTCACCGGGGAACCCACCCGCATCTTCAACTGCGACGTTGAGGAACGCTTGGTCGTCAGAGCCGTTTGTTGCCCCTGCAAGGATCGTTTCACCACCATCCTCGTAGGTGATCGCGATCGTCGAATCGCCACTGCCGAACGTTTCGACGAAGACCTCTCCGTCGTCACCGAGTCCCTGCTCGGCGAGCGTTACGTCGGTAGCTTCGCCGACGACAGCAGTGTCTTGGGAGAAGATTGCGCTAGCTGTGTCAGCAGAGACGATATCTCCATTGCTGTAACCGCTACTGAGATCCTCGTCGGCGACGAGATGGGCAGTGTAATCACCAGGGAAGCCACCGGTGTCCTCGACCGCGACAGTCACATCTTCGTTGTTGAGGTTATCTGCCCCTGCAACACCTGCGACTACGAGATTGCCGCCATCCTCGTAAGTCACGATAAGAGTCGATTCCTGATTCGTAGTCACATTGATAGCCGTGACCGTGCCATCAGCCCCCAGTTGGCCGAGGCGCTGGTCGTCGAATACCAAGCTCCCGCCATTGATTCGGTAGTCGCCTGCCTCGGGATCGATTCCGGGGCCCTCAAGATATCCACCGAGCGAATAGTTACCCGCTCCGTCAATATTCACACCATCTGTCCTGATTACGAGATTTCCGTTCTCATCAGTTGGTGCGAACTGATCCGATGCAGCAATGTTGATTTCAAGCGTGTCATCACCGTAGCTGTTGAGAGATTCAACGCCAACAGCACCTACAGTGTCTCCAGCGAGTGTGACATCATCAATAGTAGTGTGATCTATTGTTGGCGTGGACTGGCCGTCATCGTAGTTGAGATAGACGGTTGTGATGTCATTCGTCCCATCTTCGTGTGACAGGCCGATTGTGCTTACAAAGTCATTGTCACCCTGTACACCAGGGACAACCTCGGTCTCAAGTGCTGTATACAGTTCGACGTTGTACGTATCCGAAGTTGCAGTCGTGAAACTCCCACCATTATCGGCAGAACTAACTGGAACAGTGTCTCCGAGACCAGTGGATGCCCCACTATCGTAGTAATGGAGCATCGCAGCGACCTCCTCACCGGTTTCTAACTGTCGAGAGGTTTCAATGGTCCCGTCAAAGCTGCCAATTTTCGGATCCTGACCAGCCGCATTGATCGGTGACCCAAGGGTTCCATCGCTGTTCACTTCGTGGATTGCGATCGCGTACTGCACGTCGTCAGCGCTGCCAGTGCCCACCTGGCTGGAAACATCAATTTCATTGGCAGGCGGATTTGGATGGTAGATAGTTCCCTGATATTGATCTTGTGTGATCGAAACTCCACCATTAAATCCGAGATCAAATACCGTTGCTGAGCTAGAACTGAACTCGATAGCATCAGACCCAAATCCGGCTCCGTTCCCTACAGCCTCGCCCGTATTAACCGTATTAGAATCGACGATGTGTGCGGTATATTCACCGGGGAATCCACCGTAGTCATCAATGGTCACTGCCACGTTCTCTGGACCAAAGTTTTCGCCGATGATCTCGTCTCCGGCAACGACCGTGTTACCGCCCGATTGATACGTGACTACAGCTCGATACTCCTCACCAGCCGTTTCGTTGGTCGCTACATCGCCTACGACGACGACACCATCAGACCCAAGCGCCTGATCTTGGAAGTTGGCGTCGACTGTCGTCTGGGCCACCGCCGCCCCCGGAAGGGTAGCGGTCATGGCGACCATCGAAAGTACCATAATCGCGGCCAAGAACACCGCACGTCCTGCCGTACGATATGATCGTGTGTCTGTTGTCATGTTTGTAGTAGTCTATTGCCCGATGGTAGTGCTCACAGAGGCCGGATGGTCCGGCAAGGTATACGAGATACACTACCATGGGTAGGGGTTGCAACCAAATGGTAAGTTTGCTATAAGTAATAATTTACGGTGTTATAGTTCTTCACAGACTTACGTAAACCGTAGAAACGCTAAAACGGTTTAATTCGATTCGTTATAGTGAAACCAAGTAGTGACGTAAATATTTCACAAAAACCACCCATCAGATTAGGATCCGGTATTGTTGCCGCGTAGCCCGCCACCACTGTCGGCACTGGCCGATTCGTGTTGTACGCAAAAAATCCGCGCGATGCGGAAAGGGAACTCAACTACTGCAGTCGAGTTTAGTTGTGTCGGCGGGCGAGCAGTGCGGCACCGAGCAGCGAGAGGACAGCGACCATCAGGCCGAAGCCGGGCTGATCGTCGTCGGTCTCGTCAGTCTCGTCGGTTTCGTCTGTCTCGTCCGTCTCGTCGGTTTCGTCGGTTTCGTCAGTCTCGTCGGTTTCGTCAGTCTCGTCGGTTTCGTCAGTCTCGTCAGTCTCGTCTTCGACGTTGACGGTCAGGCTTCCGGTCTGACTGTCGTCGTCAGTTGCGACACCGTGCTCGTAATCGCCTTCGAGCTCGGAGGTGTCGATGTCAGCGAATTCGACGGTGGTGCTGCCACCAGCGTCGATCGAGACTTCCTGAGTTGCTTCTTCGTCACCGTCGAGGGTGAAGGCGACTTCCTGCGTGCCTTCAGCGTCGCCGGTGTTCGAGATAGTCGCGGAGACGGTGATCATGTCGCCCTGATCAGCTTCGTACTCCGCAGGGTTGAGGTCCGAGACCTCGAAAGTCGCGGTAGGCGCAGGTCCGGATTCGACAATGACACCACCAGCGGAGGCGTCAGCGTTTTCATCAACGCCGTTCTCCGTGGCGGTCAGATCGAACTCTGTACCTACGGTATCCTCAGCGAAGTCGTAGGTGAACGTCACCGTACCGTCATCGGCGACGGTACCGCTCGTTCGCTTGACGAAGTCGGGGGCTGCGCGAGCCTGCGAGGAGGCATCCGTACCAGGTGCGACGGTCGTCTCAGCGACGACTTCGGCGTCAGCAACGTTCGGGACCTCGTATGGATCCTCGACAAATTCGAGGGTTCGCTCAACAAGAGTCACCGAATCAGACGAGGACTGGGCCTCGTCAGTGGTGACGACTGGGTTATCCGTGCCGACATCGAACGTGACTTCGTATTCCGTGTCCGTAGTGAGGTTGTTATCAGCGCTGTTGTCCGACAGGGCGAGAATTACCGTCCCGTTCTCCTGATCCGCACTAACGACGTCGACACCCAGATCGTTGTCCGCGTCAGTCGCCGTGGACCACTCCACACCGGCGCGGTTCGGACGGTCGTCAACCTCTGCGAGGGTGACGTTGGCATCTTCAACAGGGAACTCAGTGTCTTCGTCGATCCACGCGAAGACGCCCTGCGTCTCAACACTGACGAGGAGTTGGTCGCCCGCAGCGACCTCGTCGGTCATCGTCAGGGTCGTGTCTTCGAGACTGTCTGCATCGGTGATCTCGTCACCAGCGGGTGCCGTCCACGTGTTCACAGCAGCATCGTTGAACGACGGTCCCTCGGAGAGCGAGAGCAGAGCGAAGTTCTGCTCGTTATCGATCTCGTAGTTCTCCGGAGCCAGAGGGTCGCCGTTACCGTCCTCAGTTACGAGGTCAGTGGCGACGCTCATGTCGTAGGTGGTGGCTGCCAGCGGACCCTCAGAAATGTCAATACCCGTCTGGTAGACATTGCTGACTTCGACGTCAGTCGTGTCTTCGTTCCAGGCGGTTGTGGCGTTGTACGGGTCAGCGACAGTGTTGTACTCAAGGACGATCTCTTCGTCGTCACCGAGATCCTGAACGTTATCGAGTTTAACGATTGCCTCGTAGCCAACGGATTCCTCGTCACCAACAGTGACGTAGAGGTTCTCACCGTTGTAGCCGTCGACTGTCAGGCTGATTTCGCTCAGGTCACCCTGAGTTGCATCGAAGGAGCCCTGAGTGAAGTCGACGTTGAGGGGGGTCGGCTCGACAACTTCAACGCTTGCCGTGTCGGAGACTTCAGCGTCCGTCACTTCAACGTTGACATCGTACTCGCCTATCGTGTCGATAGCGAGCTTGTGTGTATCCTCAGCGTTCTCGACGATGAAGGCGTCCTCGTCATCGTTGACGTACGCATCGTCGTAGTTCTCTGTGAACAGGCCTTCAATCGCCGCACCGTCGAGACCGTCGACGGTGATTTTGACGTCGTAGGTGTCACGGTTGTCGGAGCTGATGTCGAGCGTTGCGTTCTGCCCTTGATCAACTGCCGGCTCACTGAATTCTGCGGTGAGGTCCTGCTCGACTACCTCGAAGACACCACTGTCATTTGTGACAGTACCATCTTCACTCTCGAGGTAGTAGTATCCTTCTTCAACATTAGTGAAGTCAAAGGTAGCGTTGAATGGACTAGTGGAATCTGCTCGCTCGGTGTCAATAACATCACTGGACGAGCGTTCGACGAGGTCAACGAACTCGCTGTCGTTTAGTCCTTCAACTGTGA